>X22_European_Rabbit__coassemble_8_pt1 | contig 69589 bp, 63 predicted proteins | sample X22_European_Rabbit__metabat2_low_PE_003 | metagenome-assembled genome bin X22_European_Rabbit
TCCCTGTAGCGAAACGGATCTGCTGCAATTTCCCCGAAACATTAAAGACCCTTCCCGCTTCCCGGGCCGTCCTGACCGGTTCCCCGATTCGGGAGGAGCTGCTGAAAGGGGATAAGGCCGCCGCCTATCGGCTGTGCGGCTTCGATCAGAGCAAGCCGGTCCTGATGGCCATCGGAGGATCTCTGGGATCCGCCGCCATCAACCAGGCCGTCCGGGAAGCCCTTCCTGCGCTTCTCAACGATTTCCAGGTGGTGCATATCTGCGGCAAGGATAAGATCGACAACCTGCTTCTCAATAAGAGAGGCTATAAACAGTTTGAATATCTGAAAGGGGAACTGAAGGACGTCTTTGCCATGGCGGACGTGGTGGTTTCCCGCGCCGGCGCCAACGCCATTTGCGAGCTTCTGGCGTTAAAAAAGCCAAATATCCTGATTCCCCTTCCCTCCGGCGCCAGCAGGGGCGATCAGATCTTAAACGCCCGCTCCTTTGAGGCGCAGGGATTTTCCATCGTCATCGATGAAGATTACCTGTCCCCCAGTCTGCTGACCGAAAAAGTACAGGAGCTGTACTTTTCCAGGCAGACATATATCGACGCAATGGGCAAGAGCCAGCAGACCGACGCCATTTCTACCATCATCGGCCTGTTGGAAGAAGTCTCCGGATAAAAATTTTTCACCCTATAGACCCTTGTGTATAATAGAATATTCGGAAAGTTTTTTGAAAATCTTGCAAAGCGGATCTAATCTAATTATAATAATTATTAGATTAGATTAGGGACTGGAGGGGCGCCAATGTTTACCGAAGGCAAAACGGTCGAGCTTAAACGGGAGTATGTGGACGATATCAAAAAAACAGCTGCAGCCTTCGCAAACTGTGACGGAGGCACGATCTATATTGGAATCAACGACGACGGTTCGGTTTGCGGAGTGCCGGATGCGGATGCCACGATGCTTCGCGTAACCAACGCCCTGCGCGATGCCATAAGACCGGATGTGATGATGTTTATGGACTGCCGTTGCACCGATATGGACGGCAAAGCAGTTGTCATCGTATCGGTTCAGCGCGGCACAGCAAGGCCATATTACCTCCGTGAAAAAGGTATCCGGCCGGAAGGTGTCTATGTGCGTCAGGGCGCGTCCACGGTTCCCGCCTCTGACGCGGCCATTCTTCGCATGATCCGGGAGACCAGCGGCGACAGCTATGAGGCGGCACGGTCTATCAACCAACAGCTCACGTTTGAACATTGCTCTTCCTTTTTCAAAAAAAGGGGGCTGGAGTTCGGCCCTCAGCAGATGCGGACGCTTCACCTGATCGGTGAGGACGGGACATATACAAATCTCGCGTTTCTTTTGTCTGAACAATGCACCCACACGGTCAAGTTAGCTGTTTTTGAGGGAAGTAGAAAATCTGTTTTCAAGGACCGTACCGAGCTGTCCGGTTCCCTGCTGAAACAGCTTGGGGCCGCTTTTGATTACATCGATCGCTATAACCGTATCCGTGCGGAGTTCCAGGGACTTGACCGGCTGGAAAGCCGGGACTATCCCGTCGAAGCGGTGAGAGAAGCGTTGCTGAACGCCATAGTGCATCGGGATTATTCATTCAGCGGCTCGACGCTGATCAGCATTTTCGACGACCGTATAGAATTTGTGTCTATCGGGGGACTGGTCAAAGGAATGTCCCTTGACGATATCATGCTGGGCGTTTCTGCTCTCAGAAACCAAAACCTCGCCAATATATTTTACCGATTAAGACTAATCGAGGCTTATGGGACAGGCATTTTGAAGATCAATGAGAGTTACTTTGATTCAGCCATCAAGCCATCCATTGAGGCCACGGGTAATGCATTTAAAATCATTCTCCCTAACCTTAACTACGCAAAAGAGAACGGTATCAAAACCGAGGAAGCCAGGCGTCTGCTGACAGGCAATTCAAAGAAGGAAGAACGTGTCGAAGCTGTTGTCAGCCTATGTCAAAAGAACGGCTTCGTTATCCGTAAAGATATTGAACAAACTCTGCACGTTTCTCAGGCAACAGCAATTTTGCTCCTTCGCGAAATGGTTGCCAACGGCCTTTTGATGAAAAAAGGCACAGCAAAAAACCTGCGCTATTATTTAGCAGATTAATGATTCCGATAAATCAGTTCCGTCATCTCTCCTGGATGACAGTGACATCGTGATTGAAGATGAACAGAAAAACAGCCATACCCAATATTAACCTCTGGGTATGGCTGTTCTCATTCATAAAAAATCAGCCGCAGATCTGCTGCCGGACCTTCTCCAGCTCCTCCTGCGTGGGGCTTAAAGGCTTCCAGCCGATACTCTGCCCGTCATCCCGGTATCTGGGGATCATGTGGATATGAAAATGAAAGACCGTCTGTCCGGCCGTCTCCCCGTTATTCTGTACCAGATTAAATCCGTCGCAACCCAGCTTTTCTTTCATCCCGGCCGCCATATCCTTCGCCAGCCCGAAAGCGTCCCGGCACCACTCCCCCGGGATCTCAAAGAGATCCGCAAAATGCTCCTTGGGAAGCACCAGCGCATGGCCCCTGGCGGCCGGCCCAAGATCCAGGATCACGCGAAACCGCCCATCCTCGTAAAGCGTCCTGGACGGGATCTCTCCGTTTGCGATCTTACAGAAAATACAGTCATCTTTTTTCATCCTCTATCTCTCCTTCCCACCGGGGTCTGCGGTACAGTGAGCCCCAGTAAAAACGCCAGCATAAACCCGCTCAAAAGCCCTCCCACATGGGCGGCATTGTTCACGTTCTGGGCGGTGAATCCGGCGTAAACCGACAGCAAAACGGAAAGCAGCGCCCGCCGCAGGGAAATATGGGCGGCCGCCCCTTTTTTCATTATGACAAGAAACAGCATGGCCCCGGTCAGTCCGAATACCGCGCCGCTGGCCCCGACGGAATGATAGAAATTCCCCGTAAACAGTTCATAGGCTGCGGACAGCAGATTCCCGCCCAGTCCCGCAAAAAGATACAGGAGCAAAACCCGGATCCTGCCCAGGCTTTTCTCCACGATATCGCCGCAGCAGTACAAAAGCAGCATATTGTTCAGCAGATGCTCCGCTCCTACATGTAAAAAAACCGCTGTGATCAGACGATAATATTCCTTCCCGTACAACAGGTAGCTTACGCTGAAGCGGCCGTATTCTTCCATCAGGACGCCCAGTCGCGGAAACAGGACGCCTGCCAGATATACGGCAGCATTGGCCGCAATCAGCGCAATGCTCACGACGGGCAGGTCCTTGTATCGGTCTGCCCCTGCCGGGCCGGCCTCTCTCCAGATCCCACGGTATTCCATCGCCGTCTCCTCCTGCAATGAGGGTATCACTTTATCGATTTACTGTCAAGAAACCCATACCGAAAACGTTCCCTGCCAAACTGAACCACATCCCCTTCCTGCAGGGCGACCGACTCGTGAGGGGATAATTTTTCCCCGTTGACCAACGTTCCGTTCCTGGAATTGAGATCCTGTACGCCAACCCCTTCCGCCGTAGCCTCCAGCCGGGCGTGTATGCGGCTCACCGAACTGTCCTGCAGCAGAATCGCCACCTTTTCTTTCAGCTTGCCCACCGTCATGGGCAGATCTTCCAGCGGAAAAATACGCCCTCCCCCTTCCTCTGATAAACAGGGGATACCCCGCCGTTCCCTTGTCAGACTGTCCAGATCCGTAAAATAGACCGTCTCCCCGGAGCCGACCAGATCGAACTGCTCCACATAACTGTCCCAAACCGTTTCTGTCGGCAACTCCGTCCGGCTGACGGACGCTTCTCTTTTTTTCCTGCGCTTAAAGAGCTGGAAAAGCCAGAAGGGTTTTTTCGCATCCCCCTCCTCGTCCTCTTCCTGGGCGGCTATCCCATAATCCAGCTCAGGCGCCGTATCATATTCCGCTTTCAGCGGCAGGACGCCTTCTGCAAAAGCCGGCGTTTCCCTTTCCTCCCTGCGTTTTTCTTCCGCCATTTCCCTGTCCAGAAACGGCAGGAAAGAGGACAGCACAAAATAATCGGACTTGGACATTTTATAGAATTGATATGCTGCGTTCACCGCATGTTCCTGTCCATGGTCCACATGCTCCAGGAAAAAATCCGCCAGCCTGGCATAGCAGCCGACGGACTTTTCCTTCCCCGGATAAAAACAAAAGTATAATTCTTCCGTTTCCACGTCGCCGAAAATCGTCTCCGCTTCCAGCAAAAGCCCCTGCCCGTCCAAAAGATACTCCCCCAGATCCTCCTGCATTGCCGATACCGCGTGGATGATATGGCTAAGATCCCGGATGCCCAGCTTTCTGGCCTCATAGATCCTCTCCAACGGCTGGCGGGAGGAAATGTCATAATAGAGAAACGTTTCTCCATCCATCTGCCGCTGGCTGCAGTCCAGCAATTTCCCGATCCGGTTCCGGGTCATCATCCGATAGGCGTAGCCGCCGGTCAGATCCCCTTCCTCGCATTTCAGTACCATATAACTGTGATCAAGCTCCCTTTTATAAATCGCTTCACCCATCCTGTTCTCTCCATTCATCCAGTTTTCGGATCCCTCTGATATAGGCCAACGGATCCCTTCTCAAAACGCGCCAGGACGCCGTCAGTCCGGGGATCTCATTTCCCAACGCCGAAAAGGGCGTTTCCCTTTTCAGATCTACCTGCACCGTCAGCAAGGAAATGTCTACCGTCCTCTCCTCTTTTCCGAAAGACAACGCCTGCCCTTCCATGATCCCGTCCAGTTGGGATAACGCATAGTCCTCTCCCCTTTCGGGAAAACGGCTGGCCCGAAATGCCGTCACATAGGCCGCCTGTGTCAAAAAGCAGCCCTGGTACAAATAGCTGCAAAGATAGACCAGAAGCAGGATCAGGATCGAGGCCAGCGGAAGCAACACAGAGGCTTCTACTATTACATATCCGTTTCGTTCTTTCATAGCCTTCCTCCTGCCAGCGCCATCCCCCATACCAGTGCGCAGGAAACGGACAAAAAGGGGGCGAAGGGAATCCTGCTGCTTTTCTTTAATTTTCGGATACCCAGTCCGATGCCTGCATAGACCGCCGCTAACAGGCTGGCCGCACACAACAGCGCCGTGCAACGTTCCCACCCCAGCAAAAGCCCCAGAATGATCACCATATCTCCGTCGCCGCGTCCCACCTTTTCTTCCGTCAGGGCGCTCAGGCCCCACAGCAAAAGCCCGGGCGCCGCCGACAGCAGGACAGAGTACCAGTGATCGCTTCCCTGCCAGATCCGCCAGGAAACCGCGGCCATTCCTCCAACGATCCCTATTAACAAAAATATTCCCGGAATCTTTTTCTTTCTGCAGTCGGTTATGCTGCAGCAGGTCAAAAATAGCATCGTAAACGCCATACTGATCTCCATGTTCTCAGCCTCCGCACTTCGCGCAGGCGTGCCGTCCCGACGCCAGGGCTTCTGACAGCGGTATGCTGTCTATGGTACGTTTGATACCGCTGCACCCTGCCGTACTGTGATAACGCGTCCCCGTTTCCGTCACATACACGATGCCGCTGCCGCCTCCGCAGAGGATACAGGGCGTATATCTTTGCTGTTCGGCGTTTACCGACTCTTCCGCCTGTCTGCGCGTCATCATCCGGATGGAAGGATTCAGATAAACGCAGTTTCTGCTTTTATGATAAGCGGTTCCCGAACGGGTCACATAAACCAGCGCCTCCCCGGTTTCTTCAGAGGATGCCTCCGGGCCGAAAAGATCGTAGCCCGTCCATTTATGCATCACGCAGCCGTTTACAATGACGGCGGAGGGGAATGCTGCGATCGGGATCAGCGCCCTGACAGGGCTGACCGTAACCAGTTCAATATCCTGTTTTCCTTCCTCCTGCCCGTAGGCCAGAAGCGACATCTGCCGCCCCGTCTGATGCAGCTTCGCCTCCTGCACGGAGTATTCCTGAAACATGAGGATCAGGGACAAAAGATTGATGATCGCGTACAGGAAAAGGGGCATCACCATAGCCGCTTCCACCGTCATACTTCCCGGAAGGGCCCGGCAGGATGCCTTTTTTGCTCTGTGTAGGGGATTGGGGATAACAGGAGAATCTGTTTGAGCGCTTTGCCTTACGGCGTACTTCATCATACATTGGTTACCATTGCTTTGCTTCTCTGTTCTGACCAAAAAAGGCACCCGGCCCGGCCCTCCTTTCCATTTTATTTTACTGCAGAACGCTGTCACTCATATTCATAGACGCGCTGGATACTGTAGCTTCCCGCAAAGCGGCTGGTCACTTTGATCTGCGCCCGCATCCCGTCGATAAGGCCGTCGATGCGAAAATCCGCATTGCCCGGTGTCCTTCTGATATCGCTCTCCATTACGTCCATCAGTCCGCTGACCGCATCCTCCGGTCCATGGAGAAACAGAAGCGCGCCCAGATAATCCCGATAGGCCCATCCGTAATCCGCCGCATGATAAGAATCCAAATGGCCGCGGTACGTCAAAAGCTGGAAAAAGGGCGTGTTCCAGGTGTCCGCGCTTTTGAGCAGCGGTACTTTTTCCCCTTTGAACAGGATCCGAATGTCCTTGACGCTCTCCGCATAGGCCCAGGCGAACAGGATCACCATCTCGATCATCTCTTCCACCTCCGGCAACCCCAAAATAAAAGCGATGACGGACGCCACCTCTCTGGCGCTCACTCTCAGTTCGCTCTGAAACAGGAAGGCAGCGTTGGCCGCCTCCCGGATCCAAAGGATTTCCTGCGCGGTTTTTTTCAGATTTTCCCTGTCCTGCTCGCACTGTTGAAGAATATATTCCACTTCATATGCCAGCGCGCTGTTTTCTTTTTGCTTCGTAAAGCATCCGCATTTATCCAAAATATAAGCGTACAGCAGACCGTTGTCCAACACGCTTTCCGCCGGTTTTTTGGAATCGGACAGGCCGGTACCCTGATTCAGCGGGCGCACGGAAGGGCGCGCGCCTTCCGGCATGACCGCATTGGATAACTCCATGCCCTGGGCCGCAGCGCCCAGTATCCCTTCCCCCCTGGTCCTTCGGACCACATCGGAGGGCGTCTCGGGGATCTCCCCGTCCCATTCTTCCTCCTGCAGCCGTTTTTTCTCAAAGATCTCCTCCTTCATCGCCTCTTCCGCGCTGTCCCATTGGCTTTCCATATCCTGTCCGGTCCAGTCTCCGGCCTGGGAGCCTTTGTCCAGAATGGACTGGGCCAGGGAAACGCCGGTCATGTCCTTCATATATTGGACAATGTGATATTTCAGCACGCTGCCCCCTTCGTCGGTAGCCACGCCGGCCTGGAGCAGCTCAACCGAGTCCGTTGTCAGCCCTGTCAGATCCCGGGCAAAGGGCACGCGAAAGGTTTCCTCCGGCCGGAGATTCTTTTCCATATAAGAAAAAATGTGTTCTTCCGTTCTGTGATAAGAGGGATCGTTCGTCCCATAGGAAGTATCGATGAAAAAAAGCTCATATTGCCGGAGCATCTCCCTGTGATACTCCGCCAGCGCGGAATCCAGCGCCATATCCGCGCAGCATTCCACATGCATCCGGATCGTCGAGATCCGGGCCCCCTGTATTACCGCAAGGATTAAAGAAAGCATGATCCCCGCGATAAGGGCCAAATATACGGTCATTGATCCGTTGTTCCTCATATTTTCCCGGCGCGGGACGTGATGGAATCGAAAATGGAGCCTACCAGTTCTGTGATCCGGGTCTTAAAGATCAGGACGAGGCCAACGGCCACCAGGATCAGCAACACCACCTCTACTGTCCCAACGCCGTCCTGGTTGCTCAGGATACGCCTTACAGGACCGGGCCCGAATCCGAACAGCCGGAATTTTACCTTATAGATCCGATACCGGATCTCATCCCTGATTTCTTTTATTTTATTCCTCATTGTCATTCCTCCCGATTTCAGTTCAAAAGTTTACGAAAAGCCTTTCACCTAATTGTCAGAACCCGCCGAAGGAAAAGCAGGCGGGCACCATGATCAGCACCATCACGACCGCCAGCGTCATCAACATGGGCAGGAGCAGCTTCGTCTGCGCTTCCTCTCCTTTCCTGCGCGCCAGGGCCTTTCGCTCCTCAAAAGCTACTGCGGCCTCCTGTCCCAGCGCGGCCACCAATCCGCCGGTCCCTTTTTTCAAATTCTGCGCCAGCAGGGACGCGCACTTTCTGTACTGCGAAAGCTGACAGCGGGAGCCGAAACTCTCATACGCCTGCAGCTCCGTTTTTCCGCTTTCCATCTCCCGAACCGTCCGCAGCACTTCTTCATAGACCGGCAGGGAATTTTCTTTTTCCCCCTCCCTGCCCAGCCGCAGAAACACTGCTCTCAGCGGCATCCCGGTTCCCGCCAGAAGCGTAAGCCGCAGCAGGAAAGACGGATATTCCGCCAGAAGGGCCGCATGGCGCTTTTCCCCTTTCTGGCACAGATCCCGCTCCGAAGCCGCCCGGAGGGCGATGCAGCCGACCGCCGTCAACAGAGCGGCCAGCAGCCCATATGCCGGACGGGCCGTTTGCCAGGACAGCGCCTTTCCATCAAATTCTTCCGGCAGATAAACGACTTCTGTCTCCGCCGGATCCTCTTTTTGAATTTCGCGCGACACCTCCCGGAAGAGCCTGGAAGCGGTGTCCTGTCCTTTTGGCAGCACCCTGACCGGATACGCCAGGATCTTCTCCGTCTCCCTGCAGCTTAAAATCGCGCGCAGCGTGACCGTTTCTCCTGCCTCCGGCAACAATTCATTGTGCAAATGGCCCGCGCTATCCAAAACATCGTACCTGCTGCTTTCCCATACCACATCTACCATCCCCCGCTGCAGCGTTTCGGGCAGCTTCGGATCTTCCTTAAGCCCATCCGGATCCCAGCCGTTTTTTTCCATCCAGGCTTCCAGCTCCAGGGCCGCATCCTCCAACAGCCTGCGGACCTCTTCCTGGGACGGCTCCTGTTCCGGAATTTCTATCCGGATAGGGGCCAGTTTTTCTCCATCCGCCGTGACATCCAGTTCATAGACGGCGTTTCCGGCGCCGCTGGCAGGGCGCCGCAACGTCCTTATGCCCTCCGGCGCGCGCTGCAGCCGGCCGCTGATCACAAGGCCCAGCGTCAGCGATATCCCGGCCAGGAAAAAAAGCAACAGCTTTTCCTTTTCCCGGATCCGGTATTCCCGGTAGGCCGTCCTGCCTCCCGACGGGCCATAGATCCCGATAAGCACCTCCAGCCCCCTGGATCGCCTGCCCAAGGCCCGGGCGCATTTTTCCTCCATCCGCTGCAGCCAAAGCGCCGGGCCATAAAGCAGCCCCCGCTCTTTTCCCTGTGAAAGTACCTTCATCCCTTCCCTCCCAGTCACATCCGGATATCCATGATCCGCCCCGACAAGAACATCGCCGCCAGGTAGACTGCAAGGCAGCCCGTCATAATGAAAATGCCCGCCGGATTATAATAGAGGATGTCGAAAAATCCTTTTGAGGTGAGCTGCATATAACCAAACAGGAAAAACGGGATCAGGTTCATCACCTTCTGCTCATATCTGCGGGAAGCCAGCATGGTACGGATCTCCCGTTCCACCTCCATCCGCTGTCCGGTCAGTTCCACCGTCCGGACGATGATCTCCTTTAAATTCCCGCCCAGACGTTTCGCCGCCGCAAAACATTCTGCAAAATCGCTGATCTCTTCCACATGGCTGCGCACCCCCAGATCCAACAGCATTTGCTCCAAAGGGATCCGATTTTTCAGCCCCTTGCGGATGGCCGCCAGCTCTTTTGCCATCTCGCTGTCTCTGCCATACAGCGTACAGATCTCCCCTTCCGTCTCCAAAAAGGCGTTTTCAATGGAATACCCTGCCTGGATGCCGGCGCATACCGCCAGGATCGCGTCCTTAAACTGTACGGAAAGCCGTTCCCTGCGCCGTTCCCTGCGATCCTGTTTTTCCTTTTTCAGACAGAAAAACCCTACCGCGGGCCAGGCCAGCATCCCCAGCCAGGACCGGTAAAACATATAGGCGGCCGCTCCTGTAAACAGGGCGCTTTTCAAAAGTCCCAACAACACCTCCCGGACAGATAAGCGGTAACGGTCATAATCGGGCTTTTCACGCCCATTGTCCCAGGCCTGCCGCTTCCAGTTTTTCCACATGCACCAAATCTCCCTTTTTTACCAGTCTTCCGGTCACCCTTTCCCTGCTGCGCTCCCCCTCCTCTTCAAAAGCGTAGAGCGTATGCGTCTGAATCTCTCCTTCCGAAAACCCAGTGATCTCCACGATCTCCAGCACCTTCCTGCTCTTATCCCGCAGACGTCCCAGATGCACCAGCACGTCAATGCCCGAGGCGATCTGCCTGCGTATGGCGGACAACGGCACGTCCATTCCCATCAAAAGCATTGTCTCCATCCGCAGCAGCATATCCCTGGCCGTATTGCCATGTCCGGTGGACATGCTCCCCGCATGTCCTGAGTTGTACGCGGTCAAAAGTTCGCATATTTCCGCTCCCCTTACCTCCCCGACAATGATCCTGTCCGGCCTCATGCGCAGGGAAGCGCGGATCAGATCCCGGACCGTCACGGGAACACAGCCCTCCATATTGGCGTTGCGGGTTTCCAGAGAAACCAGATTTTGCGCATATTTCAACTGCAGCTCCGCGCTGTCCTCGATGGTGATGATCCTCTCCTGTTCCGGGATCGCCTGGGAAAGCGCGTTTAAGAAAGTGGTCTTGCCGCTGCCGGTGCCCCCGCTGATAAAAATGTTATACCGGCACTGCACCAGCAGTTCCAGAAAATGGCGGCACTCCTCATCCAGCGACCCCAGCGCCACAAGCCTGTCCAGCGTCATTCCCTCCCGCGGGAACCTGCGGATCGTCAGAATGGGGCCGTTTAAAGCGACCGGGGACAGCACCACGTTCACGCGGGATCCGTCCGCAAGTCTCGCATCTAGGATCGGCGACGCCTCGTTTACCACGCGGTTGCATCCCGCGGCGATCTGCTGGATCACATCCTGCAGGCGCGCCATACTCTCAAACCGCCCTTCCCAGCGCATCAGCCGACCGTCTTTTTCCACAAAGATCCTGTCCGGCCCGTTTACCATGATCTCGGTCACGTCCTCATCGGCCAACAGCTCCTGAAGCACGTCCAGCCCCCGGATGGAAGAAAACAGTTCCCGGCTCATCGCGCGCCTGGCCGCCACTTCCAATTTCCCCGCAAGCCCGGCGCCGCACAAAAGCACGTCGATCATCTGCTGTACCTGCCGGTCGGAAAAATCCTGCCCGCAGTCCAGCTTCCCCAAAAGCTCGCGTTTTAAGGACGCCTTAATGGCCTCATATTCCTTTTGTTCCATCTGCCTTCAGCATCCTTTCCGTAAATTCAGCCAGTTCCCCTACAGTCAGATGATTTAAATCCCTTGGCAGCTTCTGAAAGACCGGAAGCATCACTTCCCTGGTCTTATCCAGGATATCCCCCCGTTCTGTCCTAGCCAGAAGGCTCTTGTACTGCCCGATCTTGGCGGCAGCGAACCCGTCCTCCTTCACGATCGTATACACGCAGGCGCACCGGCCGAGGATCTCCATCAACCCCTGCACGCCATCCGACAGATCCAGGATCACATACACGTAGCGGCTGGCCTGCAGTACCTCCATGAGCTTTGTCCACTCCTCTTTTGGCATCTGAAAGATATCCAGGCCGGAAACTGCAGGCGGAACCATGTCCATCCCGTTTACGTTTTCGACCATCCGGTACAGTCTGCCCAAAAAGGCATCCTGGGGCTCTCCGAGAAAGTAAAGCAGATCGGAAAAATCCGCCTCAAAGCTGCGCTCCAACATTCGGGGCAGCCCGGAATAGCTTTCAAAATTCAAATACAGCACTTTGTGGCTTCGGGCCAGAAGCTGGCCCAGGCAAAGAGAAAAGGTCGTCTGCAGACATCTGCCGACGGGAGAATAGATGCCCAGAAAATAACTCGGATCATTGGGGGACAGCGCAGGAAGAAAACGGAGGCTTTCATCCTCAGCCGCCTCTTCCATAATTTTTTTAAGGATCCTGGATACGCCGGAATATTTGCTGATCCCTGCAAATCCCGGTAACGGGATCTCCCCGGGATCCCACAGCAGCAGGATCCTTGAAACCTTCCATTGGTTCTTCCTTTCCGGAAGGAAAACGGACTGTGCGATCATCAAAAGCTGTATCGGCCCCTGCGCAAGACTTTCTTCCAGCTTTTCCACACTGGTAAAGGTAAGGATCTCGAACGGAAGGTCCTCCCTTCTGCTGAGCGCGTCCGTAAGCCGATATGCGTACTCCCTCTCCGGATCGCATATTGCCAGCTTATTTCTTTTCAAACATATGCCTCCTCGAATTGGATAAAAAAGATGGGTAACTGCGCTTCCTGCGCAATCACGGAATGATCAGAAATCAGATCCTGAAAAGATCCTCCGGCCACCTGCCGGGGATGAGACGCTGCGCACCGCTTTTTCTAAGCGGTCTTAGATGGTAAATCGAATTATAGACATAAACTTCCCGTTTGTCCACCCTTAAAAAGCAAAAAAATAATTTTTGGCAGTTCTGGACAAATTTTGGGGGAAAATTTCGTAACAGGTAAATTTTATGGTAGTAACCCGCCGACGCTATAGGAGAAAATAAAATTTCAGTCCGTAAAGCAGGGCGACGCCGGGAAGGCCAAGACACCCCGACGCCAGGAAACTGACGGGGTTGATCCCTACGCTCAGCTTACCCTGCAGCAGGGAATTGATCAGAAATACGGCGATCATGCCGAACACAGCCCGTAGCATAAAATTGAGTACGGTTTCCATCCAGTTTTTCAACGTTCCTGTCTCCCTCAGGCCCCTGATCCTTACATGACTATGCGCGGCCCGCTGAAAAAATGACTTTTGACGGGGGCGTCTGCCGGCCCTTCCCCCAACCCTCCCCTTTCTATGCGGCGGCATTTTACGACCGTCCGCTTTCTGTATGTATATTTTTTCCAACCGCGCCTATACTTTAGTAAAAGGGAAAAGCTCTCCGTTTCCGCAACCGAAAGGAGGAATGACATGCGGTCCATTTTTCGTACCATCCGCCGCCCGGAGAAAGCAAACGCGCCGCTCAGCTATGAAGACAGCCTGCGCTACGATCTCCTGCTGGCGAAATGGGACCTGGAAAATGCTTACGCAGGATTTGATTATGTCACAGATCCGGATCTGATCGACTGTTACATCTACCAGCTCAATGCGGCCATGAAGCGTTACAAATACCTTCTGGAAAAATTCACCGCCCTTCAAAAGGAAACGCTGCCGGCCAACGACGCCTTGTTGTCCCGTTTGGACATGCAGGAACATACGATACGGCCCCTGGCGGGCGCATAAAACAAGGCCCGCGTACCGATGTACGCGGGCCCAATGGGTTAAAATACGAATACGGCTGCAGCGTAGGGCGGCAGGTCAAAGGTGATCCGGCAGGGCTTGCCGTCGCTTGGCTCCTCTGTGGCGGCAATTTCCTCCGGGATCTTTTCCCCGGTTCCGCCAAACCGTTCTTCCACGCTGTTTAACACCAGCCTGTATTTCTTTTTCTTCGGCACGCCCACACAGTAATCCGGCCGTGCGATCGGCGTCATGTTCAGGACAAAAAGCAAACTCTTCTTCCCATCCAGGGACCTGCGGATAAAGCTATAGGTACTGCGGTCCGCATCGTTTGCGTTCACCCACTCAAATCCGGCCCAGTCGCGATCGATCTCATACAGGCAGGGATATTTGCGGTACATTTCCAACAGGGCCTTGACATATTCCTGCATCCCCCTGTTCAACGGGTTTTCCAGCAAAAACCAATCCAGCTCCCGTTCCTCGCTCCATTCCCTCTCCTGGCCGAACTCCTGCCCCATAAAGAGCAGCTTCTTGCCGGAATGGCCGAACATATATGCGTACCCGACGCGGAGATTGGCATACTTGTCCACATGATACCCCGGCATCTTATTGAGCATGGAACATTTTAAATGCACCACCTCATCGTGGGACAGCGGCAGGATATAATTTTCGGAATTGTTATAGGACATGGCGAAGGTCAGCCCGTAATGGTTGTTCTTGCGGAAATAAGGATCCAGCTTCATATACTCGCAGAAATCATGCATCCATCCCATGTTCCATTTGAAGGAAAAATCCAGCCCGCCTTCTTCCGCCGGGCCCGTCACCATGGGCCATGCCGTGGATTCCTCGGCAATGGTCATCACACCCGGGAAAGCGCCGCGGATCACGGTGTTCATATGCTTGAAAAACTCGATGGCTTCCAGATTCTTATTGCCGCCGTATTTGTTGGCCACCCATTGGCCGTCCTTTTTCCCGTAATCCAGGTAAAGCATGGACGCCACCGCGTCCACCCGCAGGCCGTCGATATGAAATTCCCGGATCCAGTACAGCGCGTTGGCGATGAGGAAATTCTTGACCTCGGTTTTCCCATAATTGAAGATCTTCGTTCCCCAGTCCGGGTGTTCCCCCAGCCTCGGATCCGGATGCTCGAACAACGCTTCGCCGTCAAAGTCCGCAAGCCCGTAAGCGTCCCTGGGAAAATGCGCCGGAACCCAATCCAGGATTACCCCGATCTTATGCCGGTGCAGGGTATTGACCAGATAGGCGAAGTCCCCCGGCGTCCCATAGCGCGATGTGGGCGCGTAGTAACCCGTCACCTGATAGCCCCAGGAGGCGTCCAGCGGATGTTCGGCAATGCCGATCAGCTCCACATGGGTATATTTCAGTTCCTTTAAGTATGTTACGATCCGGTCCGCAAATTCCCGGTAATTATAAAATCCTTCATCCTCCCGGCCGGGATGCCTCATCCATGAGCCGATGTGGCATTCGTAGATCGCCAGCGGCTGCTTCTGAACGTCCTGTTGATCCCGCTTCTCCAGCCACGCCCCATCGGTCCACGCAAAAGAGGGCAGATCCGCCGTAATAGAAGCGGTGCCGGGACGTTTCTGCGCATAGTTGGCGAAAGGATCCGCTTTATACAGCTTCCTTCCATCCGCTGCGGTGATCAGATATTTATACAGCTCTCCCAAACCCAGTCCGGGCACGAATGCCTTATAGATCCCGCCGGGCCCCAGCTTTTGCATGGGATGGGATTCCTCATTCCAGCCGTTAAAATCCCCCACTACATGAACGCACTGGGCGTGCGGCGCCCAGACGGCAAAGGACATGCCCCTCTGCCCGTTTTCCTCGGAAAGATGGGCGCCCAGCTTTTTATAAATGTCGTAGTGCGTCCCCTGCGCGAAAAGATACTGATCGTCCTCCGAAAGAAAGACATTTTCCCATTTTTTTTCTGTCTTTGCCATACCAGCCCCCCTGTTCTGTTTCCCTTCCCTATCTCGGTCCGCCCCTGGGCGGTTTTATCTTTTGTGCATAAAATCACGTTCCCGCAGTACGATCATATCGTCTTCATCATAGCGTTTCTGCAGCACGATATCGGCCATATGCTTGATCGAAAACCGTTCGGCGTGGGCGATGGCGTCGTCCACGATCTCCCGCACCTCTTCCACTGTCACCGCATGATCGCTGGTCTGCATATCCTCGATCCGGGTGTGCAGCGCCAGGCGTCCCAGTTCGTCAATGGCGTACTCCTGATTATACGCATACTGGCAGCCGTACTTTACCAGCGTGCCGCTGTCCAGGGCGGCGATATCGAACCGGGAAGTGAAATACTCCGTCAGCTTCGGACATCTTTCCAGCAGCGCATTGACGGAGCGCTTGCTGTCCAGCAAAAAGACCACGATCCCGGTCTGCTCCTGATCCAGCGCCCTGGCAAGATTCTGCGCGCCTTCATCCGACAGCCGCCCGGCCTGTTCTACGATCAGGGCGCCGTTCGGGATCCGCTTGATCAGCTCCTCCGGCTTCTTAACGCTAAGCACGTCGCCGCTGATCCTGGCCGCTTTTCCGGAAAAGTTCTGGTCGGAAAGCTTTATTTCGCGCACAATATTTTTCGCCAGCTTCATCATATCGGAGTTCGGCGTCCCGGTTATGATCATATTGCCGGTATAAGCGGAAAGGCTGATCCTGTCCAGCGCATTCAAAAGCTGGCGCATCGTCCCCTTGGTGGGCACATAGGGCGCAAACAGTTCCTTCTCTTCCTTCGTCATGCTGCGCACATGGTCTTCCACCTGCTGCTCGGTGATCCTGGCGTTTAGGGCCGCCGTATCCTCTCCCACTTTCGCAGTCTCTTCCTGGCGCGCCGCTGCTTCTGCAGGTTCTTCCGTCTGGGCCTGCGGTGCTTCCGTCGGCTGTTCTGCCTGGGATGCGGACGCTTCTGCCGACTGTTCCGCCTGAGGCACGGGCGCCGCTGCTGCCTGTTCCGCCTGAGGCGCGGGCGTTGCCTCTGGTTGTTCTACCTGTGGCGCAGGCGCTACTTCTGGCTGTTCTGCCTGTGGCGCAGGCGCTGCTTCTGGCTGTTCTGCCTGAGGTGCAGGCGCCGCTTCTGGCTGTTCTGCCTGAGGTGCAGGCGCCGTCGGCTGTTCTGCCTGTGGCGCAGGCGCTGCCGCCGGTTGTTCTACCTGCGGCGCGGATGCCGCTGCCTGCTGTTCTGCCTGTGGCGCGGGCGCTGTTTCCCGGGCTGTAGGCGTTTCCCGAACCTCCGTCTGCGCCGGTCTCTGGGAAGCTGTCTGCGCCATCTGATCAGCCCGCAGTTCATCGATCACACCCTGCACAGCCTGTTCCACCCGCGCCGCCGCATTGGCCGGAGCCGCTTTGACCGGCTGTACGGGCGTTATGCTCTCTCCGCGTTCCAATTTTTGCGGAATGCCGTTCTTTACACTCTCGTCGTACCGCACAAACATGGGTTCCGTCTGATCCAGGATGGTCTTGCGCAGGCTCGCTTTTCTCTTTTCTTCATTCGCCTTTTTGCGCGCTTCCCACTCCGCCATGACATCCTGAAAATTCATCTGGCCCGTGATCTGCTTCTCTACCTTACGTTCCTCCGGCAGTACCAGGCTGATCTGCCCATCATATTCCTGGGAGAGCAGGTCGGACATCCGCTCCTGATGGCGGTTGGATTTGGAAGACGGCTGCGGCGCACGGCGGCTCTCTTCCTCCGGCTCCTGTGAAAACGCTTCTTTTGCGGATTCCGGCAAACGCAGTTCCTTTACAGGACTTTGCTGGACGGACGCTTCGGGCTTCTCTTCTTCCTGGCCATCCATTTCCAGTTGCCCCGTCTCCTGCACATTCCAGCCTGCGGAATCCCGAATCACCCTCGTCACATCTTCCTGATATTCTACATCATCGCCGCCATAGGCGTTCCGGCGGTCTTCCGCCTGTCTTCGAGGCGTTTCCTGATCCGCGCGCACCGGCAGGACGTCCGCCAGGGCAGGCTGTTCCTCCTGTCGGGGTGGTTCCAGAACTTCCCGCATACTTTCCGCCAGGGCGGCCTGCAGATTGATCGTATTATACTGTCCTATATCCATGGTCTTTACCTGGATATCCAGTTCATCTCCCTGTGGGGTAGGCTTTTCTTCTTCCGCCGGTTCTTCCTCCGGCGCTTTCTCCCGGATCTCCTCCTGAGGCTGTTTCCCAAACTGCCTGTCGTAAGCCTGCTGCTGGGCCGGGGACAGAGGCACATAAAGCCGCTTGAGTTCCATGGCCTTAGTCACATATTTGCCTTCCCCGAACCACAAAATAAGCTGGTCGCATTCCTCCACGCACTCTGTAGCCAGGCCGACCCTGTGATACAAAAACGCCAGCTCGTATGCCCACTTTTCATTATATTCCCGCTTTTTATACTCTTTTAATACCGCAATACGTTCCTCCAGGCTGATATCCTGGGCTTCATAAATCTTATAGAGCAGAATATATTTGTTGTTGTCGTTGGGCGATAGCTGCACAAATTCCTTATAATACTCCACTGCCTCCACCACCTGTCCCAGCTTGATGGTCAGGTCGCAGAGAGAATACAGGATCCGTCTGTTCTGGGGGGATTTATCGTTCGCCAGAAGAAGGATCTCTTTGGCGTCTTCAAAACGTCGATTGACCTTATAGACATCGCTGACGATTCCCAGCGTCGTAACATTCCGAACTTTTTTCCAGTCTATGGTGTCCGCCACCTGCGCCGCTTCCTGGAAACGGCCTTTTTTATTTAAGGCTTTAATCTCTTCCAACCGCAGCTTGTATTCATACTTATCCAAACCGTTCACCTCACCGATTTATCTGACCGCAGAAACCGGTCCCCGGCCCATCTTGCCCGGGGATCCATAAGAGGAGAATACCCCACTTTTTATCTTACTAAGTTTAACATAGCGCCGTATCAATGTCAAAGAAAAAACGGCGCCCGCCGCAAGAAAAAGTTGCCATCATCTGAAATCGAAAAGCGAGAGGACAGGGAGAAGATTCCTGTATATCTCTTCAAACTGATATTCGCTTTCTGCTCCATCCTCCGGCGGCTGGAACTTGTCTGCCGTATCAGAGACGGGCGCTTGTTTTTGATAAGCTATTAATGGAACATTTGAACTGAAAATTGATCTTCAAAAATGCGGACTTTTGCCTCCGTTCATCGTTTAATCCCTCTTTTCCTTGAAATATTCTCTCGGCGACACATGATAATATCCCCGGAATGCCCGGTAAAAATTGCTGGTGTCATTATAGCCCACCATCGCGGATACTTCTTCAACGGAAAGGCTGGTCCCTTTCAGCAACGCCAACGCCCGATCCATCCGTTGCTCCAGCAATATTTCAGAAAATGTCCTGCCGGTTTTCTGCCGTAGCAGGGATGAGATGTAATTGGGATGATAGGAAAAATGTGCGGCAGTCATCCCCAAAGTCACCTGGCCCGTATGTTCGCCAATATAACGGATGATCTGGTCAGATAAAGACTGACTTTCGGTTTTCGCCGATATATTGCGATATTCTCTCGCGACGTGCATCAGAAGCGCAAGGGTCATCGGCTTCAAAATCGCCTGTGTGTCCTCTCTCTTATCCGCGTATTCAAGGATCATCAGTTCCAGCAGCTTTCGGAACGGATGGCTGACGCTGAACGTCAGATGAATCACATCCTGCGAAAACTGATTTGTCTGCGGGTCAAGGAAAAAATGAAACATGGAATTGTCTACAGACAGGGAGGAAAGGTATTCCCGAAAAAAAGCATTTTTCCGGATCAGTACGCCGACGATCACTATATCCTCATCCGATTCTCCCCGAATCGCATAACCGCTGAACGGCTGCCCAATATAGCAGCTGTTTTCTTTGATTGTCAGCAGATTATCGGACCTTGTACTGAGCGCCTGATAGTCCTGACGGTATGCAAAATTCAGGAAGAAAAAGTCCTGGCGGTGAAAGACTTCGCTCACATGCCGTGCTTTTAGAACGCAGACCAAAACATCCTCCTGCGGCTCACCGGGCCAATAGGACATAACTTCTTCATTCTCCCGGATATTTTCCGGTGCAAAGTCCCAATTCAAATTTGGAAACTCATTTCCCAGTTTTTGTATTGCATCTTCAATCGTCATACAGATCATCCTCTGGCTATATTCTAACATGAACCTTAAAAAAAGTCACTGTAATCATTAAGAAATGCCGTTGATTCTTCGCACAGAAAAGCATATGATTATGGCGCAAAGATAAAAAACACACTGTAAGGAGGACGAGAGCAATGGATTTTAATGCGGATTCATTCAACTTATTTGACAAATAATGGGCGCTGGTAACGGCCGGGGTACCGGATCACTATAATACGATGACCATCAGCTGGGGTGGTCTGGGCACCTTGTGGGGAAAGCCGGTTGTGACAGTTTATGTGAAACCCTGCCGTTATACCCATGATTTTATGGACGAAAATGACTTATTTACTGTTAGCTTTTATCCAGAAAAGTACCGCCGGGCGTTGGGGCTGTTAGGCTCACTCTCCGGTCGAAATGGGGATAAGGTAAAAATGGCAGGATTGACGCCAAAGGCATTAAACGGTGCCGTCACTTTTTGCGAAGCAAAAGTGACCCTGCTCTGCAAAAAGATTTACAGACAAGATATGGACACGTCCGCTATGCCCGCTGAAGTGGTCGAAGATTATTACAAAGCAGAAGCGCCGCATACCATGTATGTTGGCGAAGTCATGGATATTATATTATAACATGTCGAAAGGGAACCCGAATGGACCGTACCGCTTCAAAAATCTTGCCGTGCCGCTTTTTATTGGCAACATCTTTCAGCAGGTATACAGTCTCGTGGATACCATGATCGCCGGGCATTTTCTTGGAGACGGTTATCTGGTGCCTGTGCGCGTTGTTTCTGGCTGTTTTTTATGTTACAATAGGGCATCAAAAACAATCGGAGGGATGAACATGTTTGAAGGAAAGGTTGCCGCTATCACAGGCGGCGCAAATGGGATCGGGAAGTGCATCGCCGAGGAATTCAAAAAGCGCGGCGCACAGGTCGCTGTGATCGATAAAGCTCCGGGAGAACATTTTGTCGGCGACATCGCTGATAAAAGCGTTTTGGAAAACTTTGCGGATTATGTGATCGAACGGTACGGACACATTGATTATCTGGTAAACAATGCCCTGCCCCTTATGCGCGGGATAGACAAATGCAGTTATGAGGAATTTCAATATGCCCTGTCAGTGGGCGTGGCCGCGCCATTTTACCTGTCAAAACTGTTTGCGCCATATTTTGGCGAAGGCGGTTCGATCATCAATATCTCCTCGTCCCGCGACCGCATGAGCCAGCCGCAGACAGAGAGCTACACGGCAGCCAAGGGAGGAATCGCTGCCCTAACCCACGCCCTTGCCGTCAGCCTGGCGGGGAAAATTAGAGTGAATTCCATTTCCCCCGGATGGATCGATACCTCTTACAAGAACTATGAGGGGCCGGATGCCGTCCAGCAGCCAGTTCATCGGGTAGGAAATCCGCTCGATATCGCAAACATGGTGCTTTTTCTCTGTTCGGACAAGGCGGGATTTATCACAGGAGAAAATATCTGCATTGACGGCGGGATGACACGGCAGATGATCTATCACGGCGATTGCGGCTGGAAATTGGAGATAGAGTGAGGCAATAAAATGAGCGACTTTTTGTTTCAAATCAAATCTGCTGACGACGTGATCCAGCTTGTGGATCATATAGGCTTTCTTCCTTTTTTTGAAAATCACATCCCCGGCTTTTCCGTTGAAGAATGCTGTCCGAGAGAGCTGTGGTTTGCTGAAGGGGTAGACGGCCCGTGGGAATGGAAAGGTTCCATTGCCAGAAGCGGGCAGTGTGTCTATGGCAAGTTTTTTGGCAATAAGGCGGGCTTTATCAGTCGAAAATGGCTCCCGGATTTTGCGAATTTCCGAAGGGACGGATATGATTTTGACGCCCGGTATGATGACGGTCTCGCCTCCCGGAAAGATCAAGGTGTCTTTGATACGGTTTCGGAACATGGCGCTCTCTTATCCAAGGAGCTGAAGGACATCTGCAATTATCGCAAGGGTGGAAACAAGGGCTTCGATACGGTCATCACCCGGCTGCAAATGCAGACCTATATCTGCATCGCTGATTTTGTCTACATGAAAAACAAATTCGGTCAGACCTACGGATGGGGCGTTGCAAAATATTCCACGCCTGAAATACTGTTCGGATACGAATATGTAACGAGCGCATATCAAAGGGAACCGAATGAATCAAAGGAAAAGATCATTGAGCATTTGCATAGGGTGCTGCCGGATGTAGGAAAGGAACAAATCCTGAAATTGATCAAGTGAGGAAAACGAAAATGACTGAAGAAGAAAAATTGGACGCGGGCCTGTACTATGATTTTTGGGATGCCGGGGTCAATGAAAGAAAGTTAAATGCAATCAAATTCTGTCGGGAGCTGCGGAAAATGCAGGACGCTGACGCGACGGAGGATGAGCAGGCCGTACTGATCCAGAAATACTTTGGTTCCGTGGGGCGGGATGTGTGTCTGTGCCCCGGATTCATGTGTGACAGCGGAAAAAACATCCATGTGGGAGATCAGTTTCTTGCCAACTACAACGTGACGATTCTTGACATCATGCCGGTGCATATCGGTGACTATGTGATGATCGGCCCGAACACGCTGATTACCACGGTCAACCACCCGATCACTCCCAAAGGCCGTCGTGAACACTTAGGGTTAGGCAAGCCCGTTACCATTGGAGACGATGTATGGATCGGTGGTAATGTAACCATTCTCCCCGGTGTAACAATCGGCAGCAATGTGGTTATCGCTGCGGGAGCCGTGGTAACAAAGGATGTCCCGGATAACTGCGTCGTAGGCGGCATCCCGGCGAAGAAGATAAAGGATATTGAAAACGATGTTTGAATAAGGGCGCCATCCCAGACGGAAGCGGCTCCCCGATTAACTACTCGCTTCGCTCGTAGACTTATAATTTATGCTTGACTTATTAACAAATCTAGTATAATCTATGTTACATAAGACTTGTTAGCAACAGGACTTGGTTCGATTCCAAGTGTCGCCACCTTAATTAAAATTTTCATAGATTCTATCGCTTCTGGTGTAACATATGACGCATTTGTTCAGTTTACACGCTCTAAAGAAAGGAATGATTTTATGAAAATGATAATCATTGGTTTGGGGTGTTGCGGCGATATAGTGTAATGGTAGCATATGTTAATAAGCATCCCCAAACCGCCAAAAGTAATGAGAACATCTATATGTTCTCTTATATATTTTTTTAATCCGTAACGAATATAATTTTCTTTACGGATTTTTTATTATACATATACAGACGGAGCGAAGCGACGTCTTTGCGAAGCAACGGCTATTTCCAAAATTTAAAAAAGTTTTCGTTTTCTATCACCGATATCACCGTATCCCCGTTCCTACATTAAGTCCAATAAAAATCGTATTCCCTCAGTAAACCCACGGTAGAACCATTCTTTTTCCAGATTCCGATAAAACTCGTTTAGTTATTCCTCAATCAACAAATAATTCTCTCCAGGTATCATAGTGGATAACCTACGGTATATTCGCTTTTCCATCAGTTTTTCCGCTGTCTGTTCCCACGTTTTATTGTAATAAATCGAATCCGTTATGTATCTTTCCACAGTTTCCGCCGCCTTTACTTAGCCATAGCAATCTTTTTACAACTATTCGAAGCGATAGTACAGTCTAGGGGATTAAATTTATCAAAATCTACGGATAAATCATTACCAAACATCTGAACATATTCCTTTACCACAGATAAATCTGAATGCCCTAAAATCTTTTGAAGCCTGAATATATCTCCGCCATTCAATATCCATTTTTTAGCGAATGTATGGCGGTAAAGATGGGCTGAGGTTTTTTCTATGCCTTTACTACGGTTATATGACGCTAACATATCCTGAAAGGTGCGTATATCCCCTTTATTTCCGTAAGTGTTACAAAATACATAGTCCTCCGCTTCGCCCTTTCGGTATTTGAAATATTCCCGCATGATATTTGCCAGCGTCTGGGAAAGCGGTATGATTTGGGCGATACGGTTTTTCGTGTGGTTGAGTGCTATCATACTGTTGTCAAAATCTATGTCCTCTATTTTGAGGTTGAGGGCGGTGGAGATACGATTTCCAGTACCTAAAAGATAATTGGAGAATACCCATATCTTATATTCCGACAATCCACAAGTCTTTAAGTTGGGCTTTTTCAAAAGTACATTTAATTCCGCATCAGAATAGGTTTCCTTGAGCTTCTTATCCACTTTCGGAATACGGATTTTGAAAGTAGCCATATAGTCCATTTCCATACAGTAATAAAGAAAAGCCCGAAGCCCTCCGAGATAGGAGTTAACCGTTACATCATTACAGACATGCTTATCGGAACGCAACTCCAGAATGAAACTGTTTACGGTAGCCAGTGTAATATTAGAGATAAGGAATGTTTCATCATCTAAGAAACGGTGAAATACGTTAAATTGATACTGATAAAGTTTGATTGTTTCCCCAGACAGATTTTTAATGCGGCAATTTGCCTTGAAGTCCTCATACGCTTCGTCCACAGTTAAGTTGTCTGAGTTTTTGAGGGATAATTTTTTCATGAAAATGCTCCTTTCTTATGCTCGTCAAACGCTCAGAAAACTTGAAAGCAATCTTGCGAGTAAATAAGGAACGGAAAGAAAGTTTTAGAAATAAAAAACCCTAATAAACTTTGAGTTTACTAGGGTGAAATGCAGTCGACGGGACTTGAACCCGAACGAGCGCAATGCTCACTAGATCCTCAGTCTAACGCATTAGACATCATCTGTCAAATGAATTCTGCCGCTTTGTGCAAATCGTTTATATCCCTTCCCGTAAACTTTTGGGAAATTGCCCATTTGAATTTTGAACGGATTTCGGGTATTATAAAAAAACAACGTGTGGCCTTTCAACTGCGTAAATCCGGTTGGAAGCACACGTTTATTTTTTTGCTTTGAAAGGATGGGATTTTCATGGAAGAAAAGACGAATCAGTTTCTTGGGGAGGCGCATATCGGTAAGCTGATGTTCAAATATGCGATCCCCTGTATCATCTCGCTGTTGGTGGGCGCCCTTTACAATATTGTCGACCAGATTTTTATCGCGAACGCCTCGTACCTGGGTTCTTACGGAAATGCAGCAAATACCGTCGTTTTCCCGCTGACCGTTATCGCGCTCGCAATTGCCGTCATGATCGGAGACGGATGCTGCGCGTTTGTAAGTCTCTGTCTCGGCATGAAGCAGCCGGGGACAGCCAAAAAAAGCGTCGGCAGCGCCGTCATTATGGTAATTTCCTGCAGCCTGGCGCTTTGCGCGGTATATCTGATCTTCAGCGAACGGATCATTGCCATGTTTGGCGGAACCGTGAACGAGGAAACCTTCCGCTGCTCAAAGGAGTATTTCTTTTATATCACGCTCGGGATTCCGTTTTATATGTTCGGGCAGGCAATGAATCCCATAATCCGGGCGGACGGAAGCCCGCGCTTTGCAATGGCGTCTACCCTTGCCGGTGCGATTATCAACATCATCCTTGATCCGATATTCATTTTCGTTTTCAAATGGGGCATGATGGGCGCAGCCGTGGCAACCGTTCTCGGGCAGGTGATAACCGCTGTGCTTGCCATCTGCTATCTCCTGCGCATGAAGTCGGTAAAGCCTGCAAGGTCTGACTTTCGGATGGACGGCCGCGTCTGCAAAAAGACTCTCTCGCTCGGCGTAACCAGCTTCCTGTCGCAGATCTCCCTGGTCGCAGCCATGGCCGCGATCAACAATATGATCCGAAAATACGGCGCGCTTGATCCTATTTTCGGACAGGCGCAGTATGCGCAGATCCCGATGGCGGTGGTCGGCATTGTCATGAAATTCTTTCAGATCGTCATTTCCGTCGTTGTGGGCATGGCGGCCGGATGCATTCCGGTAGTCGGCTTTAATATGGGGGCGGGAAAGAAAAAACGCGTCAGAGAGCTTTTTACCAGACTGCTGACCGCAGAGGCGGCAGTCGGGGCGGCAGCGTTTGTCATTGTGGAACTGCTCCCGCGGCAGCTTATTCATATCTTCGGCGCGGCAAATGAAAGCGCTTACTATACGGATTTCGCGATCAGGGCATTCCGCATCTATCTTTGCATGATCCCGTTCGCCTGTGTGAATAAAGCCTGTTTTATCTTCCTGCAGGCGATGGGGAAAGCGGTATCCTCCACTGTTCTGTCCATGATCCGGGAAATTGTTTTCGGCGTTGGGTTCGCCCTTTTGCTGCCCGTCTTTTTCGGACTTGACGGCGTTCTGTATTCCATGCCCCTTTCCGATATCCTAACCTTTCTCATTGCCGTCTGTTTGATCGCAGGGACGTATAAAGAACTGGCTTAGGGGACTTCAAATTCCACACAGATCGAGCCGTCCAGCCTTTTCTGCCCGTCGTCCGTTTCCTCTGTTATACAGCAGTCCTTCACCAACCGGTACTGTCCGGCGGGAAGGACGCCGTAAACGGCCTCTATATCGGATGTGATCTCCCCGGATCCGCCCGGCTCCACCAAAAACAGCGATTCCTTAAAGCCTGTGTCCGGCTTCATCGGCACTTCCTGCCACGTCCCATTCTCCATAACCTCGATTCGAAACGCATGGCCATATTCCAGCGTACCCGTTTCCGAATGGTTGGACAGCACCAAAACGATACGGCTTTCGCTCCTGGATACCTCCGATACCGACACCATCTGTTCCATCTGCTCCTGCTGCCCTTCTGCAGTCAGGATGACAGCAGATGCATCCGGAAGAGAAATCTCCTTCTGCATCTCCTCCACTGGCCCGTCTCCGTCCAGGGCCTCCTCTACTTCTTCCGAAAGCGCCGCAGGCATTTCCCCCGCTTCTTCCGAAAGCGTCACAGGCATTCCCCCCGCTTCCTCCGAGATTGCGGCGGGCACCGCTCCCGCTCCTGCTTCGTCCGCCAAAGCCGCCTCCTGCGCGCGCGGCGCCATATCCATCCCCCCGGTATCCACTCCCACGGCCGATTCGTCTTTGCTGCCCTTGCCCCCAAAATATGGGCCAGGCAGGGCATTGCTTCTGTTGAGCAGGCCGATCAGCCCTATGCAGACGGCCAACGCCGCACACGCTGCCAGCGCCCCCTGCCATCGCAGGACAGCTTTTCTTCCTGTTAAAAAACCGCCCGCCTTCGTCCTGCGTCGTCTTTTCCCGGCTGTGGCCAAATCCGTCCCTCCGGTTTCCTCTCTAACCTTTGCCGCCGCTTCAATCAATTCATCATCGATCTGTCCGATAGCGTCCAGCAGCTTTTCGCTCCCGCTTTTTTTCACAGCACGATCCCTTCTTTCTCAAGATGATCCTTCAACCTGTTCCGGACGCGGAAAAGCTGGGATTTTACCTTGCTTTCGCTGACGCCCAGCCGCTCCGCGATCTCCCGGATCGAATCCACATAAAAATATCGCCGGATGAACATATTCCTGCTTTCCTCATCCTCGCCGTACAAAAAACGGTCGATCGCCCTGGCCGTCTCCCGGCTCTCGATCTCCTCTTCCACGCTTTTTCCGGCGGGCAGGCATTCCTCCAGTTCCATCAGCAGAAGGTCCATCTCCCCGTTCCCGCGTTTTCGGGCGTGGTTCATCCGATAACGGCTGATCGAAAGATTGCGCACGATCTTCCCCAGAAAGGCGGCGAAAAAATCCGGCCTCTTGGGCGGAATGGAATCCCATGCCCGCAGCCAGGTATCGTTGACACATTCCTCGCTGTCCTCCCTGTTTTTCAAAATATGGAACGAAATGCTCCTGCAATAACTGCCGTACTTTTTCTCCGTCTCCAGGATCGCGTTTTCCTGCCGCGTCCAATAAAGATCGATGATCTTCTCGTCTTCCATGAGAGGCTCCTCCCTTTACCTTTGTTGACGCAGTTTTTGGTCCATGGTTGCGCCCGTTTCCTTTCTGCCTGGAAAAAACGTAAATTCCCGGGCATATACAAAAAGGATCTTCATGCGACGGCATGACGATCCCTCTTTCTTCCTATCCGCTATACGCAGTTTTCCGCCGCCCTTTTTTCAGGAAAACGCTGTTCCTGGCGTTTCCCCTAGTTCGGAACCGGCCCCTGCCCAAAACCATAGGTAGAAAACAGAAAAATAAACCAGGCGGCGCAAAGCACGATGCAAATGGCCACCGCAAATATGATCCCGCTCCGCTTGCCACGGACTTTCCTGATCAGCCCCAGCAAAAGCAGCGCGATCGCCGCCGCCATCACTGCGATAAAAAGCCAGACGAACAAAAAACCGTAGATCCCCACCTGATCGATGGCCAATAGGATGAAAGCCAGCAGCATAACGAGCTGGGCCGTATGGATCATGACCTTGACCTCCTGCCAGCGTTCCTGCCTTACCAGCGCCCGGTTTGTCCGTCGCATATCCTTTTTCTGCTGCTTCTCTTCCTTTGCAAGCTGTTTTTGCCGCGCCTTCTCTTCCTTCCGGGCTTCTTTGGAAAGGGGGGCTTCGCCGTCTGCAGGCTCTTCCTGCCTGCTCTCTTGCGTTTCGGGCGCTTCCGTCGTTTCCGCCGCCGTCTCCTCTGCCGCCGGGGACGGCCCTGGCTCCTGTATCCCGGGAGCGGCCGTTTCCGTTTCCACCGTCTGTTTCGCGCTTTCCTCTATTCCCTCAATTTTTTCTTCTTCATCCATTTTCTTTCTTCTCTGCCTCCTGCCGCGCGATCTTTTCCCTGGTGCGCCTCACGGCCTGCGCCTGCAGGCCCTCCAAAAAGGGGAACCCCTCCACGTTTTTGGCCGCATAAGTCTGCTGCAGCTCATATTCCAGCGGCAGCCAGGTGGAAATATCGCTTTCATTGTGCTGGATCACCGCCTCCAGCTTATCCAGCGCCTTATAGATCCTGGCTTCTTTTGTTTCCAGCGCCTCCATTTCCGCAAAGAGCGCCGTCACTTCCCGGTACAGCGGTTCGGGCAGCTCCGAAAGCAGTCCGTCCACAGCCTTCTTTTCGATCTCTTCGTGAGCCTCATTTTTCAGGAAAGTGGGAATATCGCCCGTTACCGCTTCCCCGAGATCGTGGAGCAGGCACATCCGGATCACCTTATCGATATCGACCGGCCCCAGCTCGTCCTTCATCAGATAGGCCATCAGCGCCGTCCGCCAGCAATGCCCCGCCACCGTCTCCTGTACGCCATCCGCTGTGACGCAGTGCCGCGGTACGGATTTAAGCTTCTCCACCTTATCCAGAAACGCCACGAACTGTTCCGCCGTAAATCCTTCCTTCATCCGCCCTCTCCCCGTCTTGTCCGCATTTTTCTTCTTCACTATATGCCCCCAAAAAGGGAGTGTCAACCTTTTCTTATCCGTTGTGCACCGCTCAGATCATAACCGCCGATACCCAGAGGGCGATATGAAAAATCAAAAAAACGCAGCATACGGCGCAGGGACAGAGGATACCCGCCCTTTTCCACAGCCCTTTTCGCCCTTTTTGCAGAGGGAAAACCCGCAAAAACAATACGGTTGCAGCGCCCATCGGGATCGTGCCCATGGCAAGCCAGTTCCCGGCCAGTTCCCAAAGCGGCATCGGAAGCATCGCGTCAGGAAAGGGCACGATCGGCACCCGGAAGAAAAAAATCCCCAATAAAACCACCGTGATCACTGCTCCTATAGCATATATTCCGCCAACAACAGCCCTTCCCGTTTTTCCCATCTTTGTCCCTTTCTCATGAAATCGGCTTTGCCGCCCCCCGGCTGTCCTGCCGCCTCTTCCACGAAGATCTGCGCTTCCTCCAGGCTCTTCTTCGCCATCCACCTGGAGACATTGAAGTTCCTAAGTCCCATATCCTCCGTCCGCTCCCTCACTTTTGAACAATAGCGTTCCATGGCAGAGGAGGTGCCCCAGACCTTTGCCGCCTCTTCCTGCAGAAGGACGGGCGCGGCGTCCAGAGAAAGCCGGTACAGATAATGGTAATCGCTGTAACGGCTGCCAACCTCCTGTTGCGCAGAAACCTGGGCATGCTGCAGATCATACCGGGCCACCCAGTAGTCCGGGCGCATCAGGGCAAGGCAGAGATAACAGACCGTCACCACCGCCGTACAGTAGCCAAACAGCGGGAAGCGTTTTCTGTAAATAGCGAGGATGACCCCCACAAAGACCGCCGCGATCACCAACAGTGCCCACAGCACGAACAGCCTTAAAAAAGTCAGATAATAGTTTTGGATGTAAAGGATCATCCGAAAAGCGCTGGAAGCGATCATGATATAGGTCATCAGGGAAATGGCCGTCAGGATCGCCTTTAAAATCCTGCTTTCCCGAAAGACCGCCAGGCAGAAAAGTACCAGCGCCAGATTGATGAGACAGACGAATAAAAGCTGGAAAAATCCCTGTCTGGCATAGGCCGCCCAGGTCAGGCCCTCCGGAAGTCGCATTTTTCCCAGAAAAAGGGCCGCGATCTGAACCGCACAGAATACAAAATAAACCAGCGCTACCAGCAGCGTACAGGTGATCGCCGCCACCGGCTCCCCTTTCTTTTCTTTCGGGCCGGACACCGGCATCCGGTAGGTCGACAGCCCCCGGACAAAGCTATAGGAAAGCAGATAGGCCACAAAGATCATCAGGCAGACGGAAACGGGCGTAGAAATATTCCATCCCTGTACCAGCTTACGCAGCAGATCGGAAAAAACAGCGTCGGCGCTCAGAAGAAGCGCCATCACCACCAGAAGCAGCGGACAGGCCGCCGCAAATCCCAAAACCGCATAGGCCGCCTTCCTATTCGCAAAAACCCCGCCCTTTTCCTTAAAATAGGATATCGCATCCCGAAACGGCGTATCCAGACATTGCAGCGCTTCCAGGAGACTGCGAAAGATCCCCCGCAAATAAGCCGTAAAAGTCCAGCTCCCGGTCCGGTAAAAGCCCCGCAGCACCAGCGTGACCGTCAAAAAGAAAATGCCCGTCTTGGTCATCCACAAAAGCTTTTCGTCGTCCGTCAGGCAGACGGTCAGCCCCAGCAGCAAAATGCCCGCCGTATAAAAGACCGCCGTCAGCCTGCCGGTGTCCCCTTTGCCCTCAAAGCCGGCAGCTTCTCTCCCGGGAACCCTGCACTTTTTCATACAGTAAAAGAAATAGAGCAAGGTTCCTGCGACGAAAAAAGGGTAGGTGATCCCCGATGCGTTCCGAAAAAGGCAGAACGCATAGAACAGCGCATAGACCGCGCTGGCGGCGCCATAGATCCCATAGGATACGGGCGGCTGTTGCCGTCCGCGTTTTTCCTCTTCCACCGATTGCTCCTGCCCTGCCTTATGTTCCACGTTCAATTCCTGTTCATACATGTCCCTCTTCTCCTTCCCCGTCACTGACGTACTGCAGAATATCCCCCGGCTGACAGTCCAGCGCCCGGCAGATCGCATCCAGCGTGGACAGGCGCACCGCCTTCGCCCGGTTATTTTTCAGAATGGACAGATTGGCCAGCGTAATGTCCACCTCCCCGGCCAGTTGGCCAAGGCTTTTCTTCCGTTTTGCCATCATCACGTCCAGATTGATCACAATCGACATCGCTTTCCCTCCTTCAGATCGTCAGGTCGTTTTCTTCCTTATAGCTGACCGCCGTATCGAATACCTGCGCCAGCACTTTGGAAAACAGACCCGCGATCACAAAAACGAGGATGACGACCAGCACGGCCGGCGTGAGATACAAAAACAGCCGAAGCGCCGTAATGGCCGCGATGCCGAAGCTGTAATTCCCCATCCGCTTAAGGCTCACCACATTGGCCCGCACAAAACAGTCCTCCTGCAGCACGGAACGAAACATCCGGCGCAGTTCATAAATGATCAGAAGCGCCAGCAGCCCCGAAGCGCCAAACAGCGCGACCAGCGAGATCCAGTACTGCGCAAAATAGGAATTGTACCTTCCGTAAAACCGGATGCTCACGGGCAGCGTCAGCGTCACTACAATGCCGGCATAGAACATGAAATCCAGCAGATACTTGGTAAATATGGTCCATCGATCTTTCATTACAGTTCCTCCATACAAAAAGGTTACGGCCCGGCAGATCCTCCTGTCGTGCTGTAACCTTAAAATAGCACTGATGAAATTGAATGTCAATATATTTTTATTGATTTTCGATAAATTTTTATTGAATTGCGGGGATTATCCCCTCAATGCTCTCCATGGAGCGCCTCCTTCATCCCTTCTGCGCGTTTTCCTCTTTCCAGTAGATCTTTCTCTGCTTTTCATCCAGCTCTTCCACGAACCTTTTTTTGTAATACAGAAAATCCTCCAGATCGATCAGGATGTGGTAAAGGATCGCGATGCTTTCAAATTCCTCCCAGCTTTCGGGCAGCGCCACATCCTTCAGCCCCTCTATGATCATTTTGAGCCGCCGGATCTGTTCCTCCGGAGAATGCACTTCGACCACAAAGTCCTTCATATATACGATATACCCTGCCACGATCTGCGCCTGTCGAGGCATATTCCGTATCTTTCGCATCTCATAATGGAGATTGTGCAGCACGCTGCACTGTTTCATCCGCATTTCAAAATAGTCTATGTAATATCCCGGATGGGAGGCAAACGTGTTGTTCTGATAATCGCAGGCGTCCAGCACATACTGCCGCAGCTTTTCTTCCAGCTCGGACAGTTCCCCCCAGACGTCCCCTTTAGCGTCTTTGTTGGAAAGATAATCCGCCACTTCTCCCAGGATCGCCTGCATCTGCCACTCGACATAGCGCATATGCAGCACCAGTTCCTTTTTGGAATTTTCATTGTCATGGAACAGATTCAATACCACAGCAACGGTAATTCCGATCAGAACCAGCAAGATCTCGTTGCCCACCGTCGACGGCTTAAAATCCATATCCGCCAGGAAATGGGCCGCGATCACGGCGTTGACTGAAACGGTGGCGCCCCAGCCCAGCAAATCGCTCACGACCACCAGCAGAAATACAAAACAGCCATAGGCGATCCATGGATTTGAAATATGTAAAAACAAGATCCAGGTCATCCCGATCGTAAACAACATCGTGAGGATCCGGTATACGGAAAGCTTGACCGTCTCCCATTTTGTGGAAACGATCGTCAGAAGCGTGATCGTGCCCGCCGAAATCTCATGGTTCAGATGCAGCATATGCGCAAGGAATATGGCAAAACTGCTGCCCAGCGCGATTTTGATCCCCCGCAGGAGCATTTTTTTGTATTTTCTGTCCATCCCCGTCCCCCTGTACCTAACCCGTATATATGCAGTATATACCCTGCGGGAAAAAAGAGCAATCTCCGGAAGGGTTGCAATCTCCCTTTCGTTCCTGTATAGTATTTTACAGCAACCGCCTTCCGAACATTTTGAACGATAGGACATGACTTCATGAAAGAATTTTACAAACTGATCGACGCCTGCCGATCGGAGAAGGTATACATCCAGACCCACAATTTTCCCGATCCGGACGCCATCGCCTCGGCTTTCGGCCTGCAGGCGCTTTTTTCCCACTTCGGTATCCCTGCGACTCTGTGCTACCACGGCAGGATAGACAAGCTCAGCACCCGGAAGATGACCGAGCTTCTCCATATCCGTCTCGTTTCCTATGCGGAGCTGAAGGATCAGATGCGACCCGAGGATGTTATCATCTGTGTGGATTCCCAGAAAAGCGGCGGGAATATTCTGGATATGGCCGGAAATGAGATCGCCTGCATCGACCATCATCCCACCTATACCGCCGTGGAATACCTGTATTCGGACATTCGGACAGTGGGCAGCTGCGCCACGCTGATCGCAGAATACTTCCAAAAGCTTAACGTCCCCATGACGGCAGAGGTGGCCACAGCGCTGCTCTACGGCCTGAAAATGGATACGGCCCATTTTACGAGGGGCGTCACGGCGCTGGATATCGATATGTTCCGGTATCTTTTCCCGAAGGCAGAGGAACACATCCTGACCGAGCTGGAAAAAAACACCCTGGAATTTGCCGACCTCAAAGCTTACGGCTCCGCCATCGAAAATATCCGAGTCTATGACAAAACCGGCATCGCGGCCATCCCTTTCGCCTGTCCGGACTCCCTGATCGCCCTGGTGGCGGATTTCATTCTCAGCCTGGAAGAAGTAGAGATCGCTATCCTCTACTCCTACCGGGAAAAGGAGATCAAATTTTCCGTCCGGTCGGAGAACCCGGACATCCACGCCGGGGAACTGACCAACACCGCCTTAAAGGGGCTGGGAAACGGCGGCGGCCATGCGGAAATGGCCGGCGGCAGCATCGGGATGGAAAATATCTCCAGGCTGGGCGCTTATCAAGACGATTCCATCCGGGATCTGTTTTTGGACGCGCTGGAAAAGCTTTCCGCCTGAACTATCTGCCCCTCCCCGCCCGCCTGAATACGCGGTAACATACCGGCAGGCACAAAAGGGCCAGGGCCGTGTAGACCGTAAACAGGATCGGCAGCGCCCCCATGAGGCGTCCTCCCACGCGGTACAGATTGAAATAACGCACGGCCAGATCCATCTGGAAAAGCTGATCCGGCAGAAGCCCCGTCAGCTTCGACATCCAGTCCGATCCCAGATTGTCCAGCACAGAGGGTAGAAAAATCAGCACAAAGGGCACGGTCACCGCCACTGTGGCAGAACGGGACCAGGCCGAGACCAGCATGGTCAGAAACACGAAGAACAGGGTGCCCGCATAACCGCCGAAGGAGGCCAACAGATAAAGCTGCCCGTAACTGATGTTGTAGAAGCTTTTCCAGCCGCCAAGCCCCGTCTGGATCATACAGGAGGCGCCGTCGGCCCCCAGCGTCCCCAGCACGAAAAGGGAATAGGCGCCCCAGACGATCCAATATGCGCCGGTCACAAAAAGGACGCCCGCGCCGATCTTAGCCTTTATCGCCTTTCCCCTGCCATGACAGGCGGTAAAAAAGACCGCATCCGCCCGGTTGGAAAATTCTCCGGCAAACAGTCCGGCCGCCACAAAGCTTAAGGTCAGCACCAAAAACATCTGCGGCATGGCGGCATGTTCCAACAGGCTTTCCCACCCCTGTTTCCAGGTATAATACAGGGGCGTTTTCATGTTTTCGTAATGGTCAATAAAAAACGCCTTTTCTTCGTCGCTGTACAGATCCTTTGCCTCCGTATCCAGCCAGGTTTTCAGCGCGGCCAGACGGTTCGGATAGAAGTCCGCCGCGTCGGCAGGGGTAAGGGAATTGATCCGGTAATAATCATAAGTCCGAAATTCACAGAAAGCGCAGTTTATGATATTTCGAATATCCCGGTAATCCTGCATCCATCCATAGGCGATATTGGATCGGGCGGCATCGTCCGCGTTATATTCCGGCGTAGCGATGATGCGGGCGTTTTTTTCGATGACCGCCGCCACCGTCTCCTCCGTCAGCGGGCCGGTCCAGGCTTTCTGCGCCTCCCGCAGCTTTTGAGCGGCAAAATACCCGTATCCGCTCTTCCCCTGCCCGTCGGTAAAATTGACGTCAATATCGGTAACGGCGCAATAACAACTGACGCCCCAAAAGACAACCAGAAGAAACAGCGCGATCCGGTTCCCTTTCCTAACAAAAATCTTTTTTAATTCATAACGCAGCATCCTCGTTCCCCGCTTTCTCTCCAAAATAATACAAAAACACATCCTCCAGCGTCGGCGTCTCCTCGATGGCGTCCGCCGTCGGTTTTTCTTCGGACAGGATCCGCAGTTCGCAGCCCTGATTGTCCGTTTTAAAATTCGCCACCTGATACCGGTTCAGGCAGGCATCGGCTTCCTTTGCGGATACGCGGCAGCACCAGACCTTTACAGGCGCTTCCCGCAGGATTTTTTCCATACTCCCTTCATGACAGATCTTTCCGTCCTTCATCAGAAAGATCCCTTTCGCGACGTTGGCCACATCCGAAACGATATGGGTGGACAAAAGCACGATCCGGTCCTGGGACAACTCGCCGATCAGGTTCCGAAACCGGATCCGCTCCTTCGGATCCAGGCCCGATGTGGGCTCGTCCAAAACCAGCAGCTTCGGATCGTTTAAGACCGCCTGGGCGATGCCCACCCGGCGCTTCATGCCGCCGGAAAATTTCTTCATTTTTTTCTGGCGCACCTGATATAACCCCACCCTGTGCAAAAGCTCTTCCACCCGGGCTTTGGCCACCGCCGGGCGCAGCCCCTTGATGGAGGCGATATACATCAGATAATCCTGGGCGCAGAAATCCGGGTAAAACCCGAAATCCTGGGGCAGATAGCCCAACAGCTTCCGATAGCGCATATCCATTTCAAAAATGTCCTCGCCTTCCCACAGGATCCGCCCTGCGGTCGGCCTTATAAGCGTACATAACATCCGCATCAGCGTGGTCTTTCCCGCCCCGTTGACGCCCAGCAGCCCGTAGACGCCGTTGTCCAGCACAGTGGACACATCCGATACGGCGGTCAGATCCAAAAACCGTTTTGTCACATGTTCCAGCCTAAGTTCCATACTCCCTCCTTCATGCGGCCACCTCCCGCACCGTCAGCGCTCTTTGCACCGCATACAAAAAATAACCGATACACAAAACCAGCGTCCCGATCCATACGGGCGTCCCTGCCTCAGCCTGCCAGTTCAGATACATCGTCGTCATATACCACGCCGCAGACCAGAGCAGACACAGCAGGATCGCGGCCAGCTCCGAGGAAACCCACCGGCTGGTCAGGGCTCTGAAGCAGATACATCCCGTCACCGTCAGCGGCAGGAAAAAATGGATCAAAAGCTGCCCGGGGCCGATATGGGCCGCCCCTACCGCAACAGCGCTAAACAGGCTCAGCAGAAAAACATCCACCAATCCGAACGCAAAGATCCGGGCCGCGTATACCTGGCGCAGGGAATAAAAGGCCGCGCCCTCGATCTCCAGAGAATCGGACGCTTTGTTTTTAAACAGCTCCGGGATCAGCAGTATGACAAAGTCCGTCCCCAGCACGCCCAGCAAATGCTGGGCATACCGGGCGTCCTTCTGGCAGAGGGCCGCGCCCCCCAAAAACAGCAGCAGCAAAAACTGCCAAATCCACCAGCGTTTCCGGATATACGAAACCTGCCAGATCAAAAACTCAGCGCGGGACAGCGACCTGCCCGCCTCTCCCTGTAAAAAGCTTTGCCGGGAGGCCCGGGCCGCCTGCGCGATCTTTTCTTCCCGCGGCGCAGGAAACAGTTCCCGCACATCGGCGATCATTTTCTTTTGACTTTCTTTCACTCTCTACACCCTTCCTTCCAAACGCTCTGCCAGAAGCTCCCTGGCCCGGCGCAGCCGGTACTTTACTAACGGCAGGCCGATCTGCAGCGCTTTCGCGACCTCTCTTTGTTTTAACTCCTGAAAATAATGCAGGATCACCACTTCCCTGAGTTCCTCCGGCAAACTTAAAATTGCCCGCCAGACCTCCAGACGCCGGATCGTGGTTTCTGCCGGATCCCTTTGTTCCCCGTGTTCCGGTATCCCTCTGCAGGCTGCGTTTTTCTCCGTCGCTGCAGCAAAAAGTCCCTCCTCCTGGGCCATGGGGATTTCCTGATTCTTCCCTGCCTGATCCCGGCAGAGGTTTTTTGCGATGGCATACAGATAGGCCCGCGCCTTCCCCCTGTGGCAGTACCGGTTCAGAGAAAGGAAAAAACGCGCAAAGGTTTCCTGTGTCAGATCCTCCGCGCTATAGGGATCAAAGACATGACAGTTACAATACCGAAGCACGTCCCGGTAATACTTTTGCACAAAGCACTCTATGGCAGTCCCGTCTCCCTGCCTCATCCGCGCAAACAGCAAAAAATCCGCATCCATGTCCCCCTCCTTTCTCCCGCCGCAGATTTTTTCTTTTTTTATGTCTCTGAAAAATATAACGGTAAAAAAGCAAAAAAGGACAGGCAAATTCCTTAATTTTCTTTAAAAACAGGCTCCGGCAAAAAAAATACCGCCCTCCGGCGGATCCTTCCGGCCAAAGGGCGGTATGTCCCATCTTCTGTTATCCTAAAAGGTACTTTTTAAAAGCGGCTCACTCTGGCCGGTGTTCCTCCTGGCGGCCCAAATGGAAGAGGGGCGCGGGCTGGTTTCCGCGCCGCCTGTCCGTCCTCCCCTCGGCGTGGATCTCGCCGGCCGCCGTCAGCGCATATTTCGTCAGCGTAGGGCCGACCAGCTCATATACCAGAACGGAGAACAGCACCACGCTGCGGATGGTGGCGCCATCCTGAAGCTGTTGGGCGGTCAGCGCCATCCCTAAAGAAACCCCCGCCTGAGGCAGCAGCGTGATCCCCAGATATTTGCGGATACTGTCGTTGCAATTCGTCAGGGCGCAGCTCCCATAGGCCCCCAGGTATTTGCCTGCGGAACGGATAACAATATATACGCCGCCGATGAGCAGTACCATGGGATTGGAAAGGATCTGCAGATCCAGCTCCGCTCCCGAAAGGACGAAAAACAGGACGTACAGCGGCGCCGTCCAGTCGTCGATATGCTCCATCAGGCTCTCCGAAAAGTCACAGATATTACAGAACACCGTCCCCGCCATCATGCAGACCAGAAGCAGGCTGAATCCGATATGGACGCCGGCTACCGTAAACTCCTGCATCGATGCGCCCACGGTAAAGAGGACGCAAGAAATGGAAAGGCACAGGCGTTTGCTGCCGGAATGGAAATATTTCTCTATCAGGTGCAGCGCAAGCCCGGCCAGGCCGCCCAAAAGCAGGGACAGCACGATTTCCAGAGCCGGTTCCGCCAGCACGCTTTTCAGACTAACGGTCCCGCTTTCCAAAGCGGTGGCAATGCCGAAGGACGCGGCGAATACCACCAGGCCCACCGCATCGTCGATGGCCACCACCAGCAAAAGCAGCTTGGTCATGGGGCCTTCCGCCTTATACTGCCGGACTACCATCAGCGTCGCGGCAGGGGCAGTAGCCGCAGCGATAGCGCCCAGGGTGATCGCAGAGGAAACGGAAATGACCTGCGGGAACAGCCCGTGCAGCACGATCAGCCCGACATCCACCAGAAACGTGGTAATGACCGCCTGCAGGATGCCTACGGTGATCGCCTGCCGTCCCATATGTTTAAGCTGCTCCAGCCGGAACTCATTTCCAATGGTGAAAGCGATGAAGCCCAGCGCCATCTGGGAGATCAGATTCAGGCTTTCCACCTCTGCAGGGGAACGAAACACAAATCCCAGCTTCCCCAGGCAGAACGGTCCCAGCAAAACGCCCGCCACCAGATACGCCGTAACGGCGGGAAGCTGCAGCTTCTTCGCCAGCCGCGTCATCAGAAGGCCGCCCAGCATCGCGGCCGACAACTGCATCAAAACATACATAACGATCACACCTCCATCACACGGGGAGCAGGGCTCCACATCCGGTCGCACCCGCTCTTACCCGCCAGTAATATAATCCCGAATTATGGACAATGTATTTATAAAAAATGAACAAATTATGAACTCGCAATTTATCCCGGGCGGCCAGCGAACCGTCCTCAAAAAAAGAGGAAAAGGGACTGGCACTACAGGCGGATTTCGCTTACAATAAACGTAAACTGACTTCCGGGAGGATATGACCCTATGACGAAAGAAGAGAAAGAACAACAGAAAAAAAGCCCGCTCCGGGGAGCTGGCTTTCTGACGGCGCTGTTTAAAAAGGAACCCGTCCTCACGGTCTCTGCGCTGTGTATGTGCGTTTCCATGTTTTTCGTCCCGCCCAGTAGGGCCTATCTGGGCTATATCGACTTTCGCGTGCTGGCACTTCTGTTCTGCCTGATGGCGGTCGTAGCCGGACTGCAGAAGCACGGCCTTTTTACCTGGATGGCAGGCCGCATGCTGACTGGGAAAAAGCAGCGGCGCACCCTTTTTCTGCTGCTGATCCTGCTGCCCTATTTCTCCTCCATGCTGGTGACCAACGACGTGGCCCTGATCACCTTTGTCCCCTTTGCCATCCTGATCCTGGAGCTGACCGGGCAGCAAAAATATATGATCTTCACCGTCGTCCTGCAGACGGTAGCCGCTAACCTGGGCAGTATGGCAACGCCGGTAGGCAACCCGCAGAACCTTTATCTGTATTCCCGCTTTCAGCTTACCGCAGGCGCCTTTTTTCAGATCGTACTCCCTTATGCGCTGCTTGCGCTGCCCCTTCTGGCCGCCAGCGTCCTTTTCTGCCCCAGAGGGGAGGTTTCCGTCTCCCTCGCTCCGGCCGCTTCGCCGGGAAAGAGCCGTCAGGTATGGATATATCTGTTTTTATTCCTTCTCTGCCTGCTCTCGGTTTTCCATGTCCTGCATTACGCCATCCTGTTGGCCGTCGTCTGCATCGCCCTGTTGGCGGTAGACCGTTCGCTGTACCGGGCTATGGATTACAGCCTGCTTCTGACGTTCGTCTGCTTCTTCGTCTTCGCCGGAAATATCGGTTCGATCCAGGGCGTCAGGGACTTCCTGCAGGGGCTTCTGTCCCGCCAGCCTTTGCTGACCGGCGCGCTGGCCAGCCAGGTAATCAGCAATGTGCCTGCCGCCGTGCTGCTCTCCGGCTTCACCCAGGACTGCCGGGCGCTGCTTTTGGGCACGGATATCGGCGGACTGGGCACCCCCATCGCTTCTCTGGCCAGCCTCATTTCCTTCCGTCTCTACATAAAAACCAGGCGCGCAGACGCCGGAAAATATCTTGCCTTTTTCCTGTCCGTCAACGCAGCCTGGCTTTTGCTCTATCTTTTCATCGCCCTGCTGGCAGGCTGAACCCTGCCCGGAGCTTCTTTTTCCTGCCTTCTTACAGGAAACGGAAGTAAACAGTGGTATCGAGTAAGCGGTAATTCTCCCCGTCTGTCTCATACAGATGGATCTGGTAAAGCCCTAGGCTCTGATGCGCCGAAAGGTCTACATAGAAAACTGCCTCCCCGTTTTCCATGACCGGATCGGAGATCCACTGCAGATCATCCTGTCCGTTTTCAATGCTCCAGACCGCCGCCTGCAGGTTCGTCCCCTTAGAAACGGCCGTATGTACGATCAGGGCCGTCCCCGTCTCGTTCATCGCCGCCCACGCTGCAGGCTGCTGCGGGCGAAATGTCCGATAGCGGCCCGACAGCCAATTTTTCAGATTGGATACGGACTCCCCGTAGGTATCCGCAAAATCGCTGTAGCCTTTGGGATTGGTTCCCCCCAGGGTATTCCAGCGGATATAATTCATATAAGCGGACGTGCCGATCTGTTTCCGATAGCTGTCCACACGTCCGGCCAGCTTACGGAAAGCGGTGTCGTAGCGGTTCCGGATTTCCTTTACCCGGCCGTAAAACGCCGGAGACGCCAGCAGCCGGTTCATCACCGGATTATATAAATGTCCGTAATACTGGTCCACATCCAGGTCTTCATTTCCCATACAGGTATCAAAATCCCATACGGGCCCCAGGTGCAGCACATCGCTTTCCCCGTCCTTGTACCAGTAAAAGCTGGAATTATTCGCCTCCCTGTTCAGCGCGTATTCCGTGATCAGATAATATTTGGCAAAAGAATCCACATCGATCAGGGAAGAAAGCGCTTCCAGCGTCACCTGCCCAGAAGGCGTCTGATAGAGATATAAAGCAAACCGTTCCAGCGCGTTCTGGAAGGACGCCATCGCATAACGGATCTGATTTTCGTCCTCTTCCTCCACCGATTCCTTAACGGTATAATGGGCATCCAGAAGGCTGTCGTAAAACCAGTAATCCTCCTCTGCGTAAAAGGCGTTGTCCAGTTCCATCAGGACGCCCAGCTCATCCTTCAGATCCAGCCGGCTGCCGCCGATCTCCGCCTTTTCCCCAATGAGATAAGTTCCCTGATACCCGCCGTCAATCCACAGATCCACATACCGGTAATCGGTCGTGTAGGCCATCTCCAGTTCCTTTGACAGATCCAGCGCGATCATGTTGCGCATCAGGCTGTCGTCGGATGCGTTGGCCAGAAGGATCCATTTTTTCGCGGCTTTCATCCCCAGCACAGAGGTCTTTTCAGCAAATTTGATCTGATACCCTTTCTTATCGTACTCTTTCCAGGAAGAGTTCCCCCGGCCTTTAAATTCCAGCGAATCCTCCGCTATCACATCCGTCGTGCCGTCCGTATTGGTCAGATACAGGGAATTTCCCGGATACTTGATGTTTTTATCGAGCTGCACCGTTTCCAGCGTCGTGCCGTGAAGCTGCAGCTGTACGCTGGGCAGCTCCGACTGCAGCACCGTTACCTGCGCGTCCCCTGCCGTCAAATGCGCGACTGCGGTATCCCCGCTTTTGCGAAACGCACCGCTCCAGATCCCGGTCTGGGAATCCCATTTCCCCTTTGAAACGCCTTGGACGCTGCCTTCACAAGTCAGTTCCAGGGTCGATATGTCTACCGACCGGGGCAGGAACAGATAGGTAATGCCGTCCTGGGGCGCCCGGTATCCCAACACGCGGTTGCCGTTTGGATCGGTCACATAACACGCAAACATATTTCCCTGTAACGCATCCGTCCCTTCCGGCACGACGGCCTCCGTTTCCACTGGCACAGGCAATCCCTGCACTATCCCCGCCGGCTGGGCGGCCTGTACTTCCATTTTTCCCGCTCCCGCCATCACGCCTGCCCAGAGGGCGGCGCCCAGCAGAATCCTGATTGCAAACTGGTGTTTTCTCATCTTCCTCTTCCTCGTCGTAAATGATTTTATCTGAGGAATATTGTATCGGATCCTGTCGATAAAGACAAGAAGTTTTTACTGCCCGTTCGCCATTTTTAGTTGGGCCGTCACCAGTCCGTAATAAATCCCTTTCTTTTCCAGCAGTTCGTTGTGGGTGCCGATCTCCGCGATCCCGTGTTTGTCGATCACCACCAGCCGGTCGGCGTTGCGCAGCGTGGAAAGCCGATGGGCGATGGCGAAGGTCGTTCTGCCCTGCACCAGCCGGTTTAAGGCCTGCTGGATCAAGAACTCGCTTTCGGTATCCAGCGCGGAGGTCGCTTCGTCCAGGATCAGCAGCCTCGGATTGTTCAAAATCGCGCGGGCGATGGCGATCCTCTGCCGTTCCCCTCCCGACAGGTTATATCCGTGTTCCCCTACATAGGTGTTGTACCCGTCCGGCGTCTTACAGATAAAATCGTGGGCGTTGGCCGCTTTCGCCGCCGAAATGATCTCCTGCAGCGTAGCGTCCGGCCGGGCAAACCGGATGTTGTCCAGGATACTGCCCGAAAACAGGAAGGTCTCCTGCAGCACCACGCCGATCTGGGAATGAAGACATTCCATTTTGATATCCCGGATGTCCACGCCATCGATTGAAATTTTCCCCTGATCCACGTCGTACAGGCGCATGATCAGATTGATGAGCGTGGATTTCCCCGTGCCGGAGGCCCCTACCAGGCCGATCATTTCGCCCGGTTTTACCTGAAAACTGACATTTTCCAGCACCGGTTCATAGGTATGATACCCAAAGGAGATCCCTTCAAAATCGAAGGCCCCCCGGATGGAAAGCTCCCGGCTGCTCTCCTTATCCGCCATTTGCGGCACTTCATCCAGCACGTCATAAATGCGGTTTAAGCTGGTGATCAGGCTCATCACGGCCCTGGGCAGATGCGTCATCCAGCTCAGCGGGCCGAAAAGGTAACCGCAGTAGGTGATATACTGAACCAACTGTCCCAGGGTCATGTCCCCGTTCAGCACGTCGATGCCGCCGAAATATACGGCGATATATGTTCCCGCCCCCAGCAGAAAGGTCAGGATCGGGAAAAAGACCGCCCAGAACGTCTCATTGCGGATGCTGATCGCCGCAAATTCCTCCGTCTTTTTCTGGAACCGCACCGCTTCCCGTTCCTCCTTGCCAAAGGATTTCACCACCCGCATACCGGAAATGATGTCCTGCAGGCTGCTGTGCAGATCGTCGGATTTTAACCATTGTTTATGGAAAATCGTATGGATGCGATGCCAGAAGGCCCTCGTGATCGCAAACACGGCTGCGATAAAAAACAGGGAAAACAGCGTCATGCGCCAACTGATCGCAAACATCATCGCCAGAGATACGATCATGGTGATCAGCGTGGAAAACATATCGCCGAATACTTCCTCCATAAAGCTGCGGACTTCCCTGGTGTCCCTGGCGACCCGGTTCATCAGTTCGCCGGGCCTGCGGCTGTTGATAAAGGACATGCTCAGCATCTGGATCTTATAATACAGTTTCCTGCGCAGCGCCATACTCAGGGACGCGCCCAGCTTGACGCAGTTCCAGTAACGGTACACTTCCAGCAGGATCCGGGCGACTAACAGGAAAAAAGAAATCCCGATAAAGACCGTCAGATCCCGCCAGGTCCCCTGTCCCGTGGCCAGCGCCTGATCGATGAAGCGTTGCTGCACCATCGGATTGACCAGGTTCGCCGCGGCCACCAGCAACATCAGCAAAGAGATCAAAAGCAGCTTTCCCGTAAACTCTCCGCAGAGGGCCATAAATTTTTTAAACAGCGCGGCTTTTCCTTCGCAATAAGGGCATTTGCTGGTTCCCGGCAGGGCGCGGCCGCACTTTTCGCAGTATTTTTCATATTCCAGGCTTTTGACCCGGGCCGCGCTTTCCATGTGGGGATTTAGGGCCGCCGCGATAATGGCCTGGGCCCCCCGGACAACATAGGAAACGCGGATGATATGGCGCATGGAAAACCGCGCCGCGCAGATCATCTCCCCCGTCTTTTTGGTGACGGTGACGATCCCGCTGTTGACCTGATGCTCGCATTTGATCCGTTCACAGTCCTTTAAGAAAAAGGACGATGCTATCCGTTCCCCGTCCAGCACCAGAAAACGCTCCTGCGTCACGATCAGCCAGACCTCGGAGGCATAGGATTCCTGCGCCAGTTTTTTTTGATCGTCGAACCGCAGGTCTACGGGGACGCAGTACCAGACGCTCTCGCCTTCCCTCAGCCCGGCGGCGCGCCTTTGCGGTTCGGCCAGTTCATATAATAATTTCATGATCGATCACTCCAAACAGCCTGAGATCTGTCCTGGCTTAAATGAACAGATCCAGCTTCTTTCTCTCCATAACGCTTAGTTGATAGAAATCCGGGATCTCATAGCGGTTGCCGTCGATATCCGTCACAAGAAGGCGGGAATCGCTTAAATGGATCACCGCATCGCCGCTCATCTGGGTGGTGAAGCGGCAGGCGCCGAAGGTGGTCACCACATTCCAGTAAGCATAGCCGTACTCCTCCTTTACGTCCAGCACTTTGGTGATGGACGGCATGAAATACCGCAGCCTGATCTGCTCCCGGATCATCTCCTGCTGCTCCTTTTCCAGTTGGGACAGCTTTTCAATCATACCGATCTCCCTGGCCTTTTCATCCGCCTCGCGGACAGAAATATATTCTTCCGGACAGGTCAGCGGAAAAGTCAGATAAATGCCCACCCGGGCATATTCCTTTCCGCCTGTTTTCAGCGACACGAAGCCGCCGCCGTTTCGCGCAAACACCGCGTTATCTTTCGTCAGGAGACGTATTTCCAAAAGCTCTTCCGATTCCTGTTTCAACGCCTCTTCGTCAAATTCCTGCAGATCCAGAAGATCCGGCAGGCCGTTTTCTCTCTCTTCCATATCTTCCTCCATGCTGTGGGCGTATGCCGACCGGCGCCCTATCGGATGGTCACTCGATCCCCCGCATCGCCAGCGCCTTGGTCTGCAATTCGCTCAGTTTAAAATACGTCCCTTTTTTGGCCAACAGTTCTTCGTGCGTGCCCGTCTCCGTGATCCGCCCTTCATCCAGCACGATCAGGTGCGTGGCATTGCGCAGCGTGGAAAGGCGGTGCGCGATGGAAAGCACTGTCCTGCCTTTTTCCAGCTTTTCCAAAGACTTCTGGATCGCCAGCTCCGTTTCGGTATCCACCGCCGAGGTGGCCTCGTCCAGAATCAGGATCTTCGGATCCGCCAGGATCGCGCGGGCAATGGAAATGCGCTGTTTTTCCCCACCGGACAACTCCCGGCTGGAGGAACCCAGGATCGTATCGTATCCCTCCGGCATTTTGCAGATAAAATCGTGGGCGTTGGCCGAAACGGCCGCCCGGATGATCTCCTCCCGGCTGGCATCGGGTCTGGCATAGGCGATGTTTTCCGCTACCGTTCCCATGAATATGTAAGTTTCCTGGGAAACCATCGCCACGTTTTCACGAAGCTGCTTAAAACCGTACTGCCGGACATTGACGCCGTCCACCAGCACCTCCCCCTCCTGGACGTCGTAAAGCCGGGAGATCAGATTGACCAGCGTGGATTTCCCCGCGCCGGAACGCCCTACGATGCCGAACACCTCTCCCGCTTCCACGCGGAAGCTGACGTCCTTTAAGATCGGCTTATGGGCCTCATACCCGAAGGTCACATGCTTTAATTCGATCTCTCCTTGCAGCGACCCGGGCCGCACGGGATCGGGGGCTTCCTTTACCTCCGGCACCGCGTCGATGATCTCAAACATCCGCTGCGCCGAATTCATAGCGTCGGTATACCAGCGGATGATGCGGGACATGAACTCCAGCGGCCCTTTCAGTTGTCCCACATAACCGGAAAAGGTGATCAAAAGGCCCAGTTCGATATTGGAGCCGCCGATCATCATGGCGCCGCCGATGGCCCAGACCAGAAAACTGATAACGTCTTCCACCGTGCAGTAAAGCGCAAAAAATTTGTTGTCATAGCGGGCCACATCCAGCTCCGCCGTCCTGACTTTCCCGTTGCTTTTGGAAAAACGGGCCATTTCCTGTTCTTCCCGGCCAAAGGCCCTGACCACTCTGGCCCCGGTTAGATTTTCGTTCATCAGCGCGTTTAAACGCCGGTTGGCCCGGTGCCGTTTTCCGTAATAGTGCCACAGGCGCGGCATCATGCGATAGCTGATGACCACCAGCGCCGGCATCAGAATCACCGAAACCGTGGCCAGCAGCGGATCCAGAAAATACATGATAATACAGGTGGCCGCAATATTCCCCACGTTAATGAAAAAATAGGGGATCCCGTCAATGAAAAAACTGGAAATCTCCTCCGCGTCATCCGAGACCCGGGTCATCAGCCCGCCTGTCTGCCTGCGGGAATAAAAGCTGATGGACAGCCTTCCCATGGATGCAAAAACCTGGCTTTTGAGCTTTGCCACCACCCGCGGCGCGATCCGCGCCGTCAGGACGCCCTGCCAGATCCCCAATGCCTGTATCATGATCTTCGTCAGGATCATAGCGGCCGTCAGGACGCACAGGGCCAGGACGAAACGTCCCGCCGGCAGATGCAGCAGCACCAGGAATTCCTCATTCTGGGACAATACCTGATCGTAAAGGATCGTGCCGCTCAAGTACGGCCAGACCAGATTCAGGATCGCCGTCCCCAGATAACAGAACATCATGGCCGCAAGGCTTTTTTTATACGGTGCAAAATAGGAGACGACCCGCAGCAGGATGGATTTTTTATCCATGCATTTGGGGCATACCTTCCGCTCCTGATCCGGATAGATCATCCCGCACTTGGGACAGCATTCCTTGCCCCGCCTTACGTCCAGATCCTCCGGGCTGATCTGTTCCCCTTTTTTCATTTTTTCAAACAGGCGGCAGAACCGCAAAAAAACTTCCATCCGGGTATTGGAAAAATGGCCCATGTTCTGCTCTGTCCCGTCGATCTGTACCGCCAGGACGCCGGTGCTTACCTCCCGGATGATCTCCATTTTTTCCACCCGATCCAGATCGATAAGGCGAAGCGCCGGCTCCTGACCCAGCGCAGGATCCTCTCTCATCTGCCAGCCGCCGTACCCGCCGAAATGATACTCTGCCTTCTCCGCGTGAGGATAGGCCGCCAGCAGCAGCTTTTCCTCCGTCAGCGCCACGACGGTATCCGCAAAACGGTATTCCATATCCATATCCGCCGTCGCGGCAAAAATGATCTGCTCCTTTAAAACCCCATACTTTCGGGCAGCATTTAAAAAACTGTCCGGTAATTTCAAATTGTCTTTCATCTCTCTCCCGCTTTCCCCCGGAACGCAAAAACGCCACAGCTACCCAAATAACTGTGGCGTCTGATCACGCAGTCCTATACAGATACGATCGCAATCTGTTTTTGAACCTAACCCACATCCTTCCGGGAGGCAATCCTTACTTTCTTCAACTGTGATACCTGATTTTTAGACCTGAACATCATCGTATTGCCTCCTTTCCTTTTTATTTCGCTCAGTCTTTGCCCAGTATAAACGCTAATTCCCGGATTGTCAATGAATTTCTTTATTTTCCAGAGAACTTTTTCATTTCCTCCCCGGAAAGGTGAAAAATCATATCCGTTCCGCCAAATCAGCCTGCTGCCGGGCCTGCCTCCTGCTGCGATCGCAGCGGATCCACTCGTCCAGCGTCAGCGGCGTATAATCGGAATACATACAAAAGCAGTTGATCAGATTGGACGGGATTGCCCGGCGCTTCCCGTCCTGGGTTTCCCGGAAGCTGTTTTGGGTCATCTCCTGAAAGCGCTCCACCAACCGCTGATCCAGCGTGTCGTGGACATGGCCGTAAAGCATATAGGCGATGGGTTCCCCGCTGCCGTCGATCCGGTTCTGCCCGTTGTAAAACAGGATCGGATAATGGCAAAGCACCACCTTGCGTCCGTTGTCCTTCAATTCCTCATAGGGCCTGATCCAAACAAAGCGGCTTGCGTCGTATTTTTTATCTGTTAAAAAACGGTCGTGGTTTCCCTGAATCAGATACAGCCGCCCCTTCAGCCGCGCAAGCAGCTCGTTGGTCTCCTCCGGTTTCCCCCAGGAAAGATCCCCCAGGATCACCACTTCGTCGTTGTCTCTCACTTTTTCGTTCCACCGCCGCAGCATATACGCGTTCATCTGCTCCACGTCCGCAAAGCCGCGCCGGTCCATCTGTTCGTTTAATTTTGCATGAAAAAAATGCGGATCCGCAATATAATATCTCATCTTTTCTTTCCTGCCAAATGCCTGTTATATGGCAGATTATAGCAAGTTCCCTTTGCCGTGAAAAGCCTTTTTGCAAAAAAGGACAGTAGAGTTTCGGCATAATACAGAAAGCCAGAAATGGAGAATTTTTCAATTCCTTTCCTGACATACCGATCCCGTATGTCTTTCGTGTGCATGCAAACAGCAACTTTTTGAGCCGGAGTGCATCCTACCCGTGTAAATATATTGGGGAGCAAGAGAATTTGCGTCTGATACCGGCCATTGTAGGCGGGAATCAGAAAAAACGTCACGGGATTGTGTTAGCAAAAAGTACTCCTGCGAAAAAATATGGCATCCAGACTGGGGAAGCGATTATAACAGTTAATCAAAAATGTCCAACCTTTGATGGATTTGAATCCCTTTACGGACGAGGCCAAATGGTGCGTCTGGCGTATGAGTTAAAAAATGAGTTCAAAGAGAATCTTGGTTTTACCGTTAATATCGGGATCTCCTCTAATCTTCTTCTGTCAAAAGTGGCGGGTGATTTTTCCAAACCGGATAAGGTTCATACGCTTTTTCCAGACGAAATCAAAGACAAGATGTGGCAATTGCCAGTATCAGAATTATTTTTTGTGGGACGAGCGACTACTGCAAAGCTGAAACGACTTGGGATCTTTACAATTGGAGAGTATCTGTTCATATCACGACATATGATTTTCAGTACTATTTCCATCAGAAAAAATTACTGACGGTTGCGAACGTGACGGAAAAGATCTACCGAGCCGCCTGTGAAGTATTTGAAGCACTTTGGGATCACCATACACATATCCGGCAGATAGGTGTGCATACAGGCAGGGTACAAACAGAAGCGGGCCAGCAATACACTCTTTTCAATCTGCAGCGATATGACAGGCTGGCGGTTCTGAATCATACAGTAGATCAGAGAGCGATATGGGAAAGATTCTGTATTCCGGGCCCGGTTCCTTAAAAGCGATGTATCCCATATGAACGGGGGACTGGACAAGGAACGTCGTTCCGGGGTGACGTTAGGGATCGACATGGAGCATGAAAAAGTAAGAATATTATAAAATTAAGATGGCCTGACGAACCATCTTTTTTATTAGAGAGAAATTTGTTATTCTACAATATTATTCCTAATAAAAGCACTTAGGAATTTTGATAATGAAGGGAGGTCAATAATATCACAACCTATGGCTATATCCGGGTCAGCACCAGGGAACAGAATGAGGATCGGCAACTTATTGCGCTAAGTGGGCTGAAAATTCCGGGAAAAAACATCTATACAGACAAGCAATCTGGCAAGGATTTTGAGCGACCACAGTACAAACGCCTTATGCGTCGTATGAAGAAAGACGATCTGCTCTATATCAAGAGCATTGACCGGCTGGGCAGAAACTATAAGGAGATTTTGGAACAATGGCGCATACTCACAAAGGAGAAGGGTATCGACATTGTGGTATTGGATATGCCTCTGTTGGATACCCGCCGGGGCAAAGACCTAATGGGCACCTTTTTGTCCGATATCGTACTTCAAGTCCTTTCCTTTGTGGCAGAGAATGAGCGTGTTAACATCCGCCAGCGGCAGGCAGAAGGTATTGCTGCCGCAAAGGCCCGTGGAGTGCGGTTTGGCAGACCGCCCCACCCATTACCTGCAAATTTTCACAGTGCTTATCAGCGTTGGAAAGCAAAAAAAATCACCGGCACGGCTGCGGCGCGGGAGTGCGGAATGGCGCTCTCTACGTTCCGCTATCGAGCGGCGATTTACGAAAATGCCAAATTGTTGCAAAGGAGATGATTTTACAGAAATGTGTACTTTCCTGCAAACCTGAGTACACACAAAATTGAATTTAGTATAGCACAAACTAACATAGATTGCTATACATTACATGAGAATTTTGCGCGATTTTGCGAATTATACTAACATGTTTTTGATGCAGGAAAGTACACTTTTTCCCCATTGAAAGAAAAAAAGACAATCCGAATGCAAATAATTATGAGACAATAAAACATATGAATATGTGTCTGAAAGTCGGAGGGCGTATCAGAATATTTCCTGAGGGAACGACTACCCGTGAAGAGAATAAAGATTTCAATGATTTTGATCCCGGTTTTTTAGTGCTGTCCAAACAGGCAGGAGCAATGATATAGCCGATAACCGCTTTGTGGCAAAAAGAACACGGGCAGCGTAAAAGAATTATTATAAATTTCGGGCCTGCCTTTATCATGAGTGGCATGAAAAGGGATGAAGCGCTCAAATATTTTTAGGAAATTCAAAATTCTGCATTAGAGGAAAACAAAAGAGTAATGCGTTCCATCGAGGAGACCAATTATGAATACAATCGGGATGTCACGCTTTAAGACAGCAACGATTAAAAATTTTACTTCTGATACAGGCATAAAGCTAAGAAGAGGAGTAAATTTTTTATTTCGAGCTGTTCTAAGGCATTCAACAAAAGAAAAAGTAGTAGTGGAGCGTTACCCACGATTAGAAAAGAAAGAGCCGTATATCTTTGTATCTGTTCACGGATTTGTGAATGATGCTGTGGCCGCCTTATCTACGATTGATAGAAATGCTTATCTTTTATTTGGGACAACAGACACGTTAGAGCATAATCCCATTATTTATGCCGCTTGGGCAAATGGATTTATTTATGTAAACCGCAAAGAAGAAACCAGCAGGCATACGGCAATTGACAAAATGGAGCGAGTCCTCAGTAGTGGATCGAGCGTTTTAATATTTGCTGAAGGTGGATTCAATAATACGGAGAATCTATTATGTATGAAATTGTTTTCCAGTCCCTATTTATTAGCCAAACGGACTGGCAGAAAAGTTGTCCCTGTCGCGCCGTTCTATGAATTTGGTTCCAAATACATTTATGTGAATGTAGGAGACCCTATCGATTTGGCAAGCTATGATTCCAAAGAAGAAGCCTTATCTTTTTTAAGGAACGCATTGGGTTCTTTGGTATTTGAAAATATTGAAAAGCATAGTACACCGATGCGTCGAGAAGAATTGAGTCAAACACCACGGCTGGACTTTATGCGGCAAAGATGCCAAGAATATCAAAAGACTTCCTGGACAAGGGACGTTTGGGAGGAAGAGCTGACTCAATATTTAGATAAAAAGGATCGGGAAAAGAAAGCTGTTGAAGAAAGTATGGATGATATTATCATCACAAAAGAAAACGCCGCTATTATGGGACCTATTTTGGTAAAGCGGGCGGAAGATCATAAATATGATTTTAAACAATATATGCACGAAAACTGGAACAAACGAGGCGAGAAACAGACATGAGAAAAATTGATTGGCGCGAAGTTGAGAAAAATATCAGGGAAAAATGTAGCCATAAAACAAACCACAACCAAAGAAAAACTATCCCGCAACAAACCCATAACTGACAACAAGGTGGTCATGCCGTTCAAGGATCTGGTTCGTCCGGGTTTGAGCCTAATCGCCAGCTTTCGTGTACCATATAAGGTTACCATTGAACGGCCTTGCCATCTGCTGCCGGACAGGCCGGCGGTCTATGCTGTAAATCACTTGGGCTTTGCGGATACGACTATCATGGGGCGCATTACGCCGAAGCGGTCTTATATTCTGTCGGGCAGGCAGCGTTTGGGATTTTCTGATTGGCTGTATTTCATTCTCAATGGCGCGATTTTCGTTGACCGCAAGGACAAAGAAGATATGGTGGCAGTCAAGCAGGCGATGACGGCTTACCTGAACAAAGGCCGCTCCATTATTGTGTTCCCGGCGGAGACATGGAACCTGACGGAGAATCAGCTGATGATGCCCATGAAGTGGGGCATTATTGATATTGTTAAAGAAACAGGGGCGCAGATCATTCCCACGGCGTTGGATTACGACCGTGAGAAGAAAAAGTGTTCTGTTCGTTTTGGCGTGCCTATGGTATTCTCACCGGGGGACAGCAAGGCGGATGCGATCGCCCTCCTGTGGGATACTTTAGCGGCCATGCGTTGGAATTTCTGGGAACGCAAAGCATTTTCCGCCTTGATGATCTGGATATGGATGTAGAGAAAAAGAAAATGGTCTACTCCGTGGAAGAATACCCGCCAATTGATTGGAAATACGAAAGCTCCTGTATCTATCATCCCTATACAGAGCCGGAAGATGTCTTTCAGGATTTGTATCATTTGAAACCATGACTATCATTTTTTCTATAGCGATACTATAGTAGATAAAAATCATATTCAGCTTCCATTTGCCTATATCATATTGAAGAATGGAATTGAGCCAACAAAAGAAACAGAGCATGAAATACGTCAATTTTGTGAAAAATACTTAAAACCTTTTTGTTGTCCTGTTCAGTATGTGTTTTGCGAAAAATTTCCGCTAACCCAAATTAACAAAGTAGACTATCGGGCGCTGGAGAAGATGACAGAGGAAGACAGAATATAGGTAGGCTATCAGATAGAATGAAAAGGGAAGGCCATGAACAGACATGTATTTGGGATGAACAAGATTTGATGGTATATATGGAACAAAGCATAAAAGCTCCCGAACTAGAAAATCTGGTTCAGCAATTTCATAATTTTATACCTGAATTTGATAGATAGTTAAAACAATACAATAATATTACATACAATTGGGAGGAAAGTTTAATATGCCAAACGAAAAATTAACCGGCTATCCATCGCTAGACAAGCTGTTGTTGACGTGTTTCAAATCGGAAGTTGATGATAAGGCAAAAAATTTCCCTCTAAATAAAACTGTTTGGGGTGTTTTGAGAGTAAATTAAAAGAACAAGGCGATGCCGTTCCAGCGATGGAATACTTTTATAGAAAAAAAGTTTGATGGCGCACAGAAAGTAACTGATGAAAGCTTGAGAATCTACAGAAAATGGTTCCTGGAGTATATGATGCTGGAACCATGGGGTTCCGAAAAGATTTGCCAAGAACCGATTACAACAAAACAGATTACCAAACGCTGAAATAAGAAAGGTAAGCAGAATGAATAGGGTAAAAAGTAAAGCATCATTTTTTCACATCCTGTCTCCTGCCGAGGAGAGCAGACTCGCTTCGGTAGACTTAGACGCATATTATAACCAGCTTCAAGAGTATATCATGGCTCGCAGGCTAACCAATACAACCTGGGGAGCCCTTACCATAGCTCCGAAGTTAAAGGGAATCACTAATAAAATCGCGGCCAAAGTGACGAAAATCTTCAGTAGAAGTGATGTGGAGGTGATTGCGGATGGCTATGAGAATATCCCTTCGGGAGCGGTGCTATTTGCCCATACCCACCAGGGACTCTTGGACAATTTTGCGTGGCTCCCTAAGATGCCAAGACATTGCGTGATTCTCCACGGTGCAGATGTCAGGAAAGCTTTGCTCCTAGCCCAGTTAAATACGGGGCTGATCTTAGTGAGCAAGGCAGAGGGCAAAGAGGAGAATCGTCGAAATGCAAAGCTGGATATGATAAAAATCCTGCGAAAAGGACACTCCATCATGTATTATCCTGAAGGGACTTGGAACCTGTCGCCAAACAAGCTGCACCTGCCTATTCGGTACGGATTTTTAGATATTGCAAAAAAGGCAGGAGCCCCGGTAGTTCCCATGGTGTCAGAGTTTACTTATGATTCCTCGCAGGAACGTGAGCGGATTACCAAGGTACATATTCGCTTCGGCAAACCAGTCACAGTGGGGCGGACAGATGATCTTAGGGTGAAATTGCTGGAATATGAGGAGCGCATTTCCACGATTCGCTGGGAACTAATAGAAGAAAAGGGAATCTTTCCTAGGGACAGCGTTACCTATCAAGAGTACGTTAATTATTTGAAGGGGAATATTCGCAATCTGAAGTTAGGGAAAATCGATTTGGATAAAGAACGGGCGGGAATCTTTGGGTACGAAGATGACTTTTACCGATTCTACCCTATAAATGATCTAATGATATAGATTCGACGTCTCGTAGTAATGCGCAACCGAAAAACTGTTGGCGTATTTTGTTTGATACGGTAGAACAGTGTTTTTCGTTCATGGATGCAATGTCGCTGTTCCTATAAGGGATCAAATTACAATTATAGGAAGGGAACAGATACAAGATTAGTAATTCCTTGGTGTTTGCAAGCAATATTAACTAAAAGAGTTGTAGAGAGGTAAATATTTATGTATAAAGTAAAGAATCAGAAATCTTCAACCCCTGAAGAAAATTGGAGCATAGACGTCCCAATGGTATTGGTTGGTGGACATGTATATAACAAAAGGGAAATTGAGAAGTATTTGGATAAACCCATTCTTAATACTGACGTATATTATATATTATGAACCGACAAAAAAACAGGATATGCAAGTATTGATAGACCACATATTTAATTTTAAGAGGACACACATGGAATTACAAGAATATAAAGAAAAAGTTGCGAATTTAGATATAGAGGAACAAAAAATAAGAGAAGCTTCAGGCTGTGGATATATGCTTCTACCTTCATCCTCTTATCTCCATAAACAGTTACGGGCCAGGCTACCATCACCCTGCCATACAGTTGAGTGCGAGAAACGAATTCTGTAAATATAATTATTAAGGCCGAGAGAAAGAAAAAGGCTCTTGGCCTTTGCTTTTATCCCAAGATTCTTCAGGCCATTCAGGACGATCACCCAGTACCTGGAGTTCTCGTTTTTACCCACCTGAATTGTCAGGACTTCCTTGAGTCCTTCTTTGCTGTCCCCCAGGATGACATATTCGGCCAGTTTTCGGATGATCCCGTTATCCTGCACCGACTAATATATGGCATCGCTAAAGACCACCGGATAAACATCAGAAAGCCATTCTTCGATTTGCCTCGTGTGTCTTTAAGGTAAATTCCTAGCAAAGCCGCTCTGATTTTGATGACATTGGATTGACAAGGGATCCTTTTCCCATTATAGTGGGATCAGAAATGGAGTTTCTTATTCTGTTCCAAAACATATGCTTTTGCAAAGGAGGAAAACGTTATGTCCAAGTACGCAGGCACCAAAACCGAGAAAAATCTAAGGGAGGCTTTCGCGGGGGAATCCCAGGCAAGGAACAAATACACCTATTTCGCCTCCGTGGCGAAGAAAGCCGGTTATGAGCAGATCGCGGAGCTTTTCTTAAAGACCGCGGACAACGAAAAGGAACACGCCAAGCTGTGGTTCAAGGAGCTGGGCGAGCTGGGCGATACCGCGCAGAACCTGCTCCACGCGGCGGAAGGGGAGAATGCCGAATGGACCGATATGTATGAGCGGATGGCAAAAGAAGCGGAGGAAGAAGGCTTTGCCGATCTGGCCGCCCGTTTTCGCGGCGTGGCCGCCATCGAAAAGGCGCATGAGGAACGCTACCGCGCGCTTCTGCACAATGTGGAGACCAAACAGGTTTTTGAAAAGAGCGGCGTACAGGTTTGGGAATGCCGTAACTGCGGCCACATCGTAGTGGGCACCAAGGCGCCCGAGGTCTGCCCGGTCTGCAATCATCCCCAGAGCTATTTCGAGGTAAAGAAAGACAACTATTGAGGCGTTTCAGAAAGGCATCCGGAGAGAATCCGGATGCCTTTTTTGGTGTATCCCTTCTCCTCGCCCAGCCGGGCTGTCTGTAGCATCCCAAAAATCTCCTCCTCATGCGTCTCCCAAAATTCCCCGGGTGCGGTCAGCTCTGCGGCATAGGTACCGGGCAAATCCTGAAAGATCACCATACACCACCGCTGCCCGTCCCCATATTCTTCCGTATACACCGTCGCCGCCAGCCCGCTGTTAAAAGACCTCTTTTCTATGGTCACCCCGGTGCCGCACAATACGTCTTGTTGGGATAGTAGAACAGCTTCATCACTACCTCCGGCTGCTCTATGCGCCAGAACAGAAAGCCAAATGCCTGCTGCCGCAGGCCGTCCGGATCCGGATCCGGCTCTTTTTCCTCAAAGGGCACTACCCGGAAGGCCCATTCCTCCGCCAGTTCGACCCGCATATTGGCACACCCACAGGCATAGGATGCTATCCGGGAGATTTCCTTGGTCTGTTCCGTTTCCGGGGGCGCGGGCTCCCCGCTCCCGCTTTGGTCTGGTTTGCAAATGTCCTGCCTGCCGGTCAGAACCGGCGTCTCCGCTGTCTTTGGGGCGCATCCTTCAAACACACACAGTGCCGCCAGCAAAACGATTGTGATTTTTGAATTTTCTGCATTCATCCCAGTGCCACATCCAGTACCATCATCACCAGAAAGCCCACCATGACGCCCAGCGTGCCGAACCGGTCGTTCCCGCCGGACCGGCCCCCGGCCGCCTCCGGGATCAGTTCCTCCGCGATGACGTAAAGCATGGCGCCGGCCGCAAAGGACAAAAGCCAGGGCATAACCGTACCCATGCCGCTTCCCGCCGCCGCAGCCCCGACGCCAAAGACCGGTTCCAAAATCCCGGCCCCTGCGCTGATCAAAAAGGCCCGGCGTTTCCCCACGCCGTCCCTTCGTATCGGGATCGCCACAGCGCTCCCCTCCGGGAAATTCTGGATGCCGATTCCCAACGCCAGCACCACCGCCGCCGCAAATACCTGTTTCCCGCTTCCCTGCGCTGCCATCAAAAAGGAAAGCCCCGTGGCCATTCCCTGTGGGATATTATGAAAAGCGATGGCCGCCAGCAGCAGCGTCGTCGACTTTTGCATCCCGAAAAACCGCCTTTGCTCCCCCACGCCGTCAAACCAGTGCAGGATGAGCCGGTCTGTCCCCAGCAAAAACAGGCCTCCGGCGGCAAACCCGCCCGCAACGGGAACCCAGTCCGGCCCCGGAAAGGATTTCGCGTCCTCCATGGCGGGGATCAGAAGCGACCAGACGAGCGCCGCCAGCATGACGCCGGCAGCCACGCCCATCATCGACCGCTCGATCTTTGGATCCATATCCTTTTTTAGCACAAAAACAACGCAGGCCCCCAGCACCGTCATCAAAAAAGTAAAGCCGGTGCCGCAGGCCGCATAAAATACCGCGTTTTCCATACTTACTTCCGTTCATGGCCTTTGTTTTACCATATACAAAAAGGCCTGTCCCGGAAACTGTTATCGCGAAATCCGTCAAAAATCTTATTTTTCCTCTGCCAGCTCTATCCTCGCCCCGGCGCAGTCCTCCAGCATGGCAAGCCCGTTTTTTTCCATGCTGTAAGGCTCTGTAAAGCGCACCTTCCCGCAAATGGTGATCTGATCCGCGCATCTGGCGTACACAGCCGGTATGGCATGGGGATAGACATTGCGCTCCGACGGCTGTTCGTCGAAATACCCGCTCGGCTGGGTGCCCTGAGAACACAGCGTGATTTGCAGATCCGTAAGGGATATGCCGCCGACCCGGGCATCCGCCTCGCCCCCTATAAAAATGCTGGACTCCGCTTTCATGCAGATATGGTCGAAGGTAATATTTTGTATCCTGCCGGGATATCTGTGCTCGCTATTCCTGTAGGTAGCGTCGATGAAAATCGGTTCGCCGTTACCCCACCACATGGCAGGCCCCGCCGCGCGCATCCCGTCGGCGTATTTGCGCACGCTGCCTGTGAGATGATGCGCATGGATATTCTCGATCACGGCGCCGTCCCGCGCCCAGATGCCCACGCCCCGGGAACAGTCGCAGATCACGCAGTCGCTCATCAGAAGATTCCGGATATCCCCGTGGGTTTCCGTCCCGATCTTCAGCCCGGAATCCCTGGAATATAAAATACAATTGCTGATCACGATATTTTGGCTGCCGCCGTAGCGCGCCGCCATGGGTTTTGTGCTTTTGACCACGATAGCGTCGTCCCCGGTCCTGACCAGACAGCCCGTGATGATCACATCCTGACAGCAGTCCGGATCAATGCCGTCGTTGTTGGCTCCCCTGATATCGTTCAAAATACGGATATCCTTTACCAGCACATGCCGACATCCGGCCATATGCAGCGTCCAGAAAGCGGCGTCCCGGATCGTGATATCCCGGATCGTAAGATCTTCCACATCCTCCAGAAACGTGGTGCGGGGGCGGAAAGCCGTCACCTGCAGCGGACACTCATGCGCGCCGTTATCCGCGTTGTCGTCAAAAAACACCTTTTCGCCCTGTCCCCAGATCTCGCCCTCCCCGGAAATGGTGATATCCTTCTCATGGCAGGCGAACAGGAAACAGCCGCCGTCCCATCCCGTGCAGTCATTGTCGTCGTCAAACAGCTTTGCAAAATCCAGGATATCCTCTTCCTTGAGGCTGCCGATCAGGACGGCCCCTTTTTCCAGATGCAGATCGATATGACTTTTTAAAACCAGCGTGCCGCTTAAAAAACGCCCCGCCGGAACCACGACCTGTCCTCCCATCCCGGACGCTTCGTCGATGGCCTTTTGAATCGCCTGGGCATTATTGGTAATGCCGTCTGGGACGGCGCCGTAATCTAGGATATTAAAAATCCCTTCTCCCATCGGGTTTTTGTCTCCTTTCCTCAGATCCCCATTTTTTCCAGATACGCTTCGATCTCCCGGCGCAGCGCGGTCACGGATCCCTGGATCATCGGGGCCTTGCCGCCGCCGCGGCCGCCCAGCGCTTCATTGAAAGCCCTGCCGAAAGCCGCGATATCCCCTTTCCTGCTGAGGATCACATAACGGTAGCCTTCCTCGTCGCTCCCGCAGAAAACCGCGGAAAACTCCACCTTCTCCTGCAGGCGGTCCGCCAGCCTACGGGCATCCGTTACGGATAAGCCCTGTTCAAATAAAACGCAGGACTTCTGTCCCTTTGGCACGCCGTCGGCTTTCTCCTCCAACAGCCGGAACCTTAAAGCGCCGTACTCCATTTTCAGCGCGTTCATCGCCTCCAGCAGTTTTTCTACCGCCTCCGCCGTCTGATCCGGCTTCGCGGACAGCAGCGCGGAAATTTTGGCCGCGCTCTCGGATTTCTGCGCATAGTCCGCCAGCGCTTTTTCCCCGATCAGCACGTTTAACCGGATGCCGTTTTTGTAATGCTCGCTCCCGATCACGCGGATCGGCCCTATCTCTCCCGTCCGCTTCACATGCGTGCCGCAGCAGGCGCAGCAGTCCGCCCCCGGTATCGTCACGATGCGCACCGGGCCGGAAATTTCCTTTTTGCTTCGATATTCCAGTTGGGAAAGGCTCTCTGCCCCGGGATACTCCGCTTTGATCTCCACGTCTTCCAGCACCTTTTCATTGGCCAGACGTTGTGCGGCGCCGATCTGTTCCTGGGTCAGCAGCCCGGAAAAATCAACGGTCACAAACTCCCTGCCCATGTGAAAGCCGATATTGGAATAGCCGTAGGTCTTACAGATGATCCCGGAAAGGATATGCTCGCCCGAATGTTCCCGCATATGCGTAAGCCGCCTCTGCCAGTCGATCCGGCCGCGGACCGTCGTTTTCTGTAAAAGAGGGCCGTCGGTAAAATGCGCCACCCTGCCGTCCGTTTCCTGCACATCCAAAACCCGGGCAGCCTGCGAAATCCTCCCGTCCTTTGTCTCCGGCGCTCCTCCTTCTTCCCCTGAAACCGTCTCCAGCGTCCCAAGGTCGCAGGGCTGCCCGCCTCCTTCCGGATAAAAGGCCGTCGCGTCCAGAAAGATCAGATACCCGCCATCCGTCGGGCGGCACTCCTCCACCTGCGCCATAAATTCTTTCAAATACGCATCCTCATAGTATAAACGTCTGGTCATATTTTCCTCCATGCCGCGGGCGCTTTCCTTACAAAACGCGCGTACCCGCTGCCATCGGCATCCGGCAGGATCAATATTCCTTGCGGATCTCTTCCGGCGAAATGCCGTATTGTTCCATAAAAAGCTTTTTGTCCTCCGGCGTGCGGATAAACAGGACTTCTTTGAACTGTCCCGTCCGCCTGTCCTTAAATCCGGCCACCTGTTCCCCGTTGCAGATGCTGGCCCTGATGACGGGCGTTTCGTTTTCCCGGTCAAACTCCCTGTAAACCGCCGGTTTCTCCTTTTTGCTCCAGAACATCCTTTTCTCCTTTCTCCCGTCCGCCTGTCATTCTCTACCGTTTCACAGTCCCAGCATAGCGCGAATGTTGTTGAGGTATTCCGGATCCGTCATCATCTCCTCCGTGACCATGTAGCTGGAAAGGGGATTCTGCCACGGGATCACAAAGATATTTTCGTCTTTTATATCGTAGGAAGACAAAATCAGCGCCATTTCCTCTGCTGTAGCGCCTTTCAAGGCCATTTTCTCTTCCCACGTTTTCTCAGCGTTGGTTCCCGGCATCAATCCGAAACGATAGTCCGTCTCAGACAATTGCCAGACATAAACCTCCAGCCCCTTGAAGGTTTCAAGTGCAAAGTATTCCGGGTATTTAACCTGCAGCGCTTCTATTTCCGGAAGGGGCTTCTGTGAAACCACCTTCGCTCTTATAGCGCAGACCAGCACCGCCGCACAGGCGACGACAGCCGCAGCAATGACCCAAAACGCCGGTTTTTTGTAATGCAACACGTTCCTCACCTTTTTTATATAAAATAAGGGGTATACGAACACCGGATGTTCGTATACCTCTTGATCCGTGGAGATAGTGGGATTCGAACCCATGACCTCTTGCATGCCATGCAAGCGCTCTCCCAACTGAGCTATACCCCCATTGAGACATATATGACCTGTCATGCAATTACTCTATCACAAAAATTGCCCGCTGGCAAATACTTTTTTCATTTTTTCAGCGAACCGTAAGTTTCATGTTGAAACAAAAGGAATCTGGGTATATAATTTCATTGGAAAAAAGGCGTTTTGCGCCTGTCGGATCTATCAAAAATCTATCAAAAGGAAGTATGTATCATGGCAAAAGAAGAAACTGCAAAAAACTCTGGCGGCTGGAGAACCAACAAATGGGTTCGCGCCGCGATTCCCGCCCTGCTTCTGCACTGCAGCATCGGTACCGTTTACTGCTGGTCGATCTTCAGCCAGGAGATCGCCGACTACATCGGATTTTCCAAAGCGGCGACGGAGTGGGCTTTCAGCTTCGCGATCTTTTTCCTGGGCATGTCCGCCGCGTTCCTTGGCAATGTCGTGGAAAAGGACATTCATAAGTCCTCCCTGATCGCGACGATCTGTTTTTCCCTGGGTATGGTGGGCACCGGCTTTTTCATCTACTACGGTGGCGCCCATAAGGGAAGCGTTCTGGCGCTGGTTGGCATCTATATCAGCTACGGCTTCATCATGGGGATCGGACTTGGCACGGGTTATCTTTCCCCCGTCAAGACCCTGATGCTCTGGTTTGAAGACCGCAAGGGCCTGGCCACCGGTCTGGCGGTCGCAGGCTTCGGCGCGGCGAAAGCCATTGCAAGCCCTATCATGCAGGCCCTGCTCGACAATCTGGGCGACGGCGGCATCTATAAGATGTTCCTGATCCTGGCCGTCGTTTACTTTATCATGATGTTCGTAGGCCACCTGCTCTTAAAGAAGCCGGAGGGCTGGCATGAACCTCAGAAGAAGGAAAAGGGCAAGGGGCTGCTGGATGTCATTAAGACCAAGCCCATTGCCAACTACATCGGCATCTGGCTGATGTTCTACATCAACATCACCTGCGGCCTGGCGCTGATCTCCCAGGAAAAGATGATCGTGAAATGTATCGGCCTGGCCAGCGCCGCAGGCATTATCTCCACGATCTCCGCGATCTTCAATGCGGGCGGCCGCCTGGGCTTCTCCGCATGGGCGGACACCATGAAAGACCGCAACACCATATACAAGATGATCTTCGTGCTGTCCATCGTGTTCACCGGACTGGTCATCCTGACCCGGGGCATCGAAAACGGAAGCGGCAACATCTTCCTGATCATCCTGGTCCTCGGCCTGATCTTTGTGGTCAACGCCGGATACGGCGGCGGCTTTTCCAACGTGCCTACGCTCCTGTCCGACCATTACGGCATGGGCAACATCAGCGCCATTCACGGGCTGACCCTTTCCGCCTGGGCCTTTGCCGGACTGACCGGTAACCAGATGGCCACCTGGATCGTAAATACCTTCGGCTCTCCCGTAGAGATCGAACATGCGCTGGCGGACGGCAGCGTAGAAATGCTGACGGTCAACCCCACCGGTTATCAGACCGTTTTGTACGCCACCCTCGTTCTGTATATCCTGGCCATGATCTTTTGTATGGTGCTTGTCAAACCCACACAAAAGGCGCTGGAGGCCAAAAAAGCAAAGAAAAACTGAAGTAATCCAGTCTTGAACTGAAGTAGTCCAAAAAGGAGGAAGATGGACGCCATATGGCACATCTTCCTCCTTTTATTTTGATCATGACTTTCTTATTCCCGAACCCGGTAAAGATAAGCGTTCTTTTCCTTCCCATCCTGCTCCACCACTTCCAGATAATGCAGAATGTTGAGTACCGTTCCCGCCAGTTCTTTCCGGATATGGACTGCTTTCGCAAAGCGGGCCGTGGTGAAAGGCTCCGGGATATCGTAGGGGACGAACTGCAGATAGTCCCTGGGACAGCTCAGTTCGCATTCCTCCTGAATGGATACCGGGATCCGGTCAAACCGGGTGGAACCCCTCTTCCGATTCCGGCTCCAGCCGTTTAACAGCTTATATTCCTCCATATTCAGAAAAGCAAGGCGGATGCGCAGATTGGGATCTTTTAAATACATCTTGATCTTATACAGCTCCGGGAAAACCATATAGGGATTCCCTTTCACCGGAGATCTGCGGCCGCCGGAGATCTCGCCGCTTTCTTCATCGATCCAGTATACGGTTTTGACAAAGGGGATGGGATAGACGATGGTCACCGGGTACAACGGAAGAAAACGCTCCAGCTTAGGCCGCATACGGTTGAAGCTGCGGGTCTGGACCTCGATGATCTCTTTTCCGGTGTAAATGTCCGCAACACAGTTTTCCACGGGAATCTCATGAAGATCCTCGTCCGGCGCATAATAATTTTTGAGGACGGCGTGGACGGTCTTTTCAGACAGTGTGCCGATCCCCGTTCTTTCCCGGTTTTTTCCTATGATCTTAATTTTTGCTTCTTCAAACCGACGGATCTCTTCCGGCGTCATGCGTTTTTCCTCTCATACGATCCCATAAACGCCGCATCAGGAGAGATCATCGTTCCAAAAGCTGATCCAGATAATACATGGTGCGTTCAAAACATTGCTTCTTCTTTTCCGGCAGGGAATTATAAAAATCAATGATAGGATTGCTGCCAATGTTCTTTCCTGTGAGCAGATAAGTCTGATCCAGGGAAAATCTCTCGCAGACATTCATCAGCGTGGCCAAAGACATGGCGGAACGGCCGTGTTCGATATTTTTAAAATGCGTCAGGGAAACGTCTATGAGTTCCGCCGCTTTCTCTTGGGTCAGCCCCATGGCTTTTCTCCTGTCCCTGATACGCCGCCCAATCTCTACCAACTGTTTGTGCGTCACTGTGATCATCCCCTTTTTGTCCGGTAAAATAATCATACTCTCAAAAAGGGGACGTTTAGAGCATCTATATGTTCCTATTTTTATTTATAATATTCACTAATAGTGTCTAAAATAAAAACATAATGTTATGAATCCTTGCTTTCAAACAGGCGGTCGGCTTCTTCGGAAACGATCCTGAAAAACAGTTCTTCCATTTTCGTTATCTTCCCCTCCGCGTTCTCTTTTTTTACCAGAAAAGCGCTGTCTGAAGAGGCGGCCTCCACGGCCATCCAGTGATTGATCTCCTGGCTGAAATGGATGGGATCCATATAATTGTCCAGATCCAGCACGATCTCCTCCTTTTCCTGAAAATCAAGGATTCGCGCGTTTGCATAGGGCAATAACCTCTCAAAAATGCGGCGGCGGGCATAGAGGTATTCCCCCGCCTGTCCGTTTCGGTAGGCGTTGTCCCACCAGAGCAGGGAATAGGGCGGCAGCAAAAAGGAAAATTCCGTCTCCGGATGGGCGACCACCATTTCTTCCAGCAGGTCCAGATTTCCTTCCAGCCGGGCTTCGTACTGTTCTTTCGGGATCTCAGGTTGTATCGTTTCTGCCCTCTCGTAATGGCTCAGCGCCTCTTTGGCGGAAAAGGTTTTGTATTCCCACCAGTTATAGGAAGCTCCTTCATCATAATCTCCCGCCAGATTCATGGCCAGCAGATAGGGAATGTCTTCAAAAAGGACATCCTTGTTCCAAAGGTACTTCACATCGTTAAAGGGATTTTTGTCATACAGATAAAGGGGCATGGTATCGTCCAGAAAATTTTTTTGAGGATCCCCTTCCAGCGAAAACAGATCCAGACTGTAGAAAACGTTTTTCACTTCATGGCCGTCAAAGGCTTCCTGCAGATAATAGCAAAGATCGGCGGCATTGCCGGAGCTTTTGATCGCTTTTACCGTCCTTGCCCCGAACAGTTCGTCAAACCAGCGGTTATTGTAGTTTTCCGCCGTCGAGGAACCGCAGAGTACGCTGTCGTATGAAAAATTCCGGATAGTGCCGATACACTGATATTCCGATTTCGTTACGACCGCCTTTAAACCAAAAAGAGGCCCGTGAAAATGATAAAAGGGATCAAAAAGGATCACCAAAACAGCTACGGCCAGTAAAAGCGCAGCAGCAGCCAGCAAAAACCTTCTTAAGAACCTGTGAAAGAACCGTTCTTTCATATGCCCTTTGCAAACCTCTTCCTTCTAAAATGTAAAATATAAAAAGGTACTCACGCCCGTCATGGAAAGTATGGACCATACGAACAGCACGGCCAGCAGCACGGCCTGTCCCCTCTTTGCATGAACTCCCATTTCTTCCGCCATGACCGCCGTCTTTTTCTCAAGCAAAACGACGGCGCAGACAGCCAGCAGGAGAATGAGCATACAAAGCTGCGCCCATTGCAGCAGAACGGGCGCCTTCATGGAGAGGGCCTTTGTGAATACATAAACCTCTGAAATATCCAGCGATTCTGCGATCTGAAATAAAAATCCGTTCCAGCGGAAAGAAAAGACGGCCCTTAAAACCGAAAATCCCTCCCCGATGGAAGCCGCCCTAAAAAAGACAAAGGCAAAACAGACATAGAAAAATGTCAGAACCTGCCTTACGCGCCTGTTAAAAGAATCCGTCAGCCCCGACGCCAGCACGCCGATTCCATGCAAAAGCCCCCAAAAAACGAAATTCCAACTGGCGCCGTGCCACAGCCCGGAAAGCAGAAAAACGATGAGGGTATTGCGGATCGTCCGTATTTTCCCTTTCCTGCTGCCGCCCAGAGGAATATAAACGTATTTCGTAAAAAACCGTCCCAGAGTGATATGCCAGCGCCGCCAGAAATCCCTTACGGAAACGGAACGAAAAGGAGCGTCAAAGTTCTCCGGGATCTCGATCCCGATCATCTTCCCGATCCCCACGGCCATATCGCAGTAGCCGCTGAAATCGAAATAGAGTTCCAGCATATAACCGACGGCCAGAAAAAGGGCGGAAGGACTGTCCAGCAGGGGAATATTTTCATAACCGAAATCCACAGCCCTGGCCAGAGTATCCGCCAAAAGCACCTTTTTGGAAAGGCCGATCACAAAATGAAAGATTCCCTTTGTAAACCTCTCTGTCTCAAATCTTGTGATCCTTTCCTGCGAAAACTGAGGGATAATCTCTTTTCCAAGCAAAATCGGACCCTGGAGGATTTGCGGAAAATAGGCCAGAAAAAGGAGATACTCCCAAAAAGAACAGGCCTCGTATTCCCCTCTGAAACAATCGGAAAGGTAAGCAAGCTGCTGAAAGGTATAAAAACTGATCCCAACGGGAAGCACAATAGAAAGGAATGGATAATCGGCGCCAAACAGCGCATTGACGTTTTCCAGGAAAAAATTGGTGTACTTGAAATATCCCAGGGCGCCAAGATGGAACAGACAGCCTAAAAAAAACAGGATTTTTTTCAGAAGATCGCCCTTCACCCTGCAGACCCGGACACAGAAGAAATAACCGATCAGGCATTCCGCCAGGAAAATCCACAGACAGGAAAAGTCAAAATATCCATAAAACCACAGGGACATCCCAATGAGATATCCCTGCGCGAGTTTTTTATGTCGATAACGGTTTAAGAGGTACCATCCCGCCAGCGTCAGCGGAAGAAATAAAAAAATAAAAATATGCGAATGAAAAAGCATCCCCTGTTTCTCCCAACTGTTCCTGCTTACTGGGTGTCCTCCTGGACATTTTCCTGGACATTCTCCTGAACATCCTCCTGGACGTCTTCGCTGACCTTTTCCCGAACCTTGGCAATCTTGGCAACCTTTACGTCTTTCTCCAGATTGATGAGCTTCACCCCTGAGGTGATACGGCCCAGCATGGAAACGTCCGACATAGGAATCTGAATGATCACGCCTTCCGTAGTGATCATCATGATCTCATGGTCCTCGTTGACCGCCTTTACGCCTACCACATATCCCGTCTTTTCCGTGATCTTATAGCATTTTACGCCTTTACCGCCCCGGTACTGCAAATGAAATTCTTCCAGCCTGGTTCTCTTTCCCATTCCGTTTTCCGAAGCGATGAGGAGCGCCTCTCCCTGATGATCCAACTGCATTCCGACAACTTCGTCGCCATCGGAAAGGGTCATTCCGATAACGCCCATGGAAGCCCTTCCTGTCGCCCTCACATCCATTTCTTTGAAGCAGATGCACATACCATATTTGGTAACAAGATAGATCCGGCTGTCCGCATCGGTGATCTTCACTTCGATCAGTTCGTCGTTTTCCCGCAGATTGATGGCCAGCATCCCTTTTTTGCGGATATTGGAATATTCCATCACAGGCGTCTTTTTCACGATACCGTTGCGGGTCACCATAAAGAGATTCTTTTTTTCTTCGTATTCGTTGACCGGTATGATCGCGGATATCTTTTCTTCCGGCGCTAACTGCAAAAGATTGACGATGGCGATCCCCCGGGCCGTCCGGCTGGCCTCGGGTATCTCATATGCTTTCAGCCTGTAAACGCGTCCGTAATTGGTAAAAAACATCACATAATGATGGGTGGTGGTCATCAGAAGATCTTCAATGAAATCGTCTTCGATGGTCTGCATTCCCTTGATCCCTCTGCCTCCCCTGCGCTGGGAGCGGAAATTGTCCACCGTCATTCTCTTAATATATCCCAGGTTGGTCATGGCGATAACCGTGTTGTCCATCGGCACCATGTCCTCTACAGAAATATCGTCCTCGTCAAAGCCGATCCTGCTCCTTCTGTCGTCCCCGTATTTTTCCCGGATAATGAGAATCTCTTCCCGGATCACTCCCAGAAGTTTTTTCTCGTCCGCCAGGATGGCTTTCAGTTCTTCTATTCTGATAAGAAGCTCCCTGTGTTCTTCTTCCAGCTTTTCCCTTTCCAGGCCGGTCAGGGCGCGCAACCTCATATCAATGATTGCCTGGGCCTGCACATCTGTCAGGCCGAAGCGTTCGATCAGCCTTTCTTTGGAAATCTGCGGCGTTTCGCTGCTGCGGATGATCTGGATCACCTCATCGATATTATCCTGGGCGATCAGCAGACCCTGCAGGATATGATCCCTTTCTTCCGCCTTATTGAGTTCGTATTTCGTCCTCTTGGTGACCACATCCTCCTGATGGCGGATGTAGTATTTGAGCATATCCAGGATATTTAAGACCTTCGGCTCGTTATTGACCAGCGCCAGCATAATGACGCCGAAGGTATCCTGCATCTGCGTATGTTTATAAAGCTGGTTCAGGATTACGTTAGCGTTGGCGTCGCGGCGCAGCTCGATCACGACCCTGGTGCCTTCCCGGTTGGATTCATCCCTCAGATCCGTGATCCCGTCGATCCTTTTTTCTTTGTGAAGGTCGGCGATCTTCTCAATGAGCTTTGCCTTATTCACCATATAAGGAAGCTCCGTTACCACGATCTGGCTCTTGCCGCTCGGCAGGGTCTCAATATCCGTCACGGCGCGGACGCGTATTTTTCCCCTTCCCGTCCGATACGCCTCTTCCGCCCCTCTGGTTCCAAGGATAACGCCCCCCGTAGGGAAATCCGGGGCCTTAATGATATCGATGACTTCTTCTATCTGCGTTTCCCGATCCTCCAGGATGCGATTGTCCATAATCTTGACCACGGCGTCCACCACTTCCCGAAGATTGTGGGGAGGAATATTCGTCGCCATACCGACCGCGATACCGGAAGTGCCGTTTACCAGCAAATTCGGATACCGGGAAGGCATAACTACAGGTTCTTTTTCCGTCTCGTCGAAGTTCGGCTCAAAATCAACGGTATTTTTATTGATATCCGCCAGCATTTCCATGGATATTTTGGAAAGCCTGGCTTCCGTATAACGCATGGCCGCCGGACCGTCCCCGTCCTCGGAACCGAAGTTTCCGTGTCCGTCCACCAGAGGATATCGGGTATTCCATTCCTGGGCCATATTGACCAGCGCCCCGTAAATGGAACTGTCCCCGTGAGGGTGATATTTACCCATGGTATCGCCGACGATACGCGCGCATTTACGGTGAGGCTTGTCGGGGCCGTTGTTCAGCTCGATCATTGAATACAGCACCCGCCGCTGCACCGGCTTTAAGCCGTCCCTGACATCCGGCAGGGCGCGGGCGGCAATGACGCTCATCGCATAATCGATGTAGGAATCCTCCATCTTTTTCTTTAAATCGACTTCCTCTATCTTATCAAAAATATGCTCGTCCATCTCATTCTCCGTTCGTTTCATTCGGGCCGTCGGACTGTAATATCCTTAAATATCCAGATTCTTTACAAATTTCGCATTTTCTTCAATAAATTTACGTCTTGGTTCCACCTGATCCCCCATCAGGGTGGTAAAGGTCAGATCCACTTCCGATTCCGTCTCTTCATCCATCGTGACCTTCATCAAAATGCGGCGGTGGGGATCCATTGTCGTTTCCCAAAGCTGTTCCGCGTCCATTTCTCCCAATCCTTTATACCGCTGGATCTTATTGTTCTGATCCCGGCCCACTTCTTCCAAGATGGCGGAAAGCTCCTCGTCGCTATAGGCATACCACACCTTTTTATTTTTCTCCAGCTTATAAAGAGGTGGCTTTGCCAGATAGACATATCCCTGCTTGATGAGTTCCGGCATAAATCTGTAAATAAAAGTCAGCATCAGCGTCGCAATATGGGCGCCGTCCACATCCGCATCCGTCATGATCACGATTTTATGATAGCGGAGCTTCGTAATATCAAAATCATCGTGTATCCCTGTCCCGAAGGCAGTGATCATCGCCCTTATTTCCGCGTTGGAAAAAATCTTGTCCAGACGGGCTTTTTCCACGTTCAGGATTTTGCCGCGCAGAGGAAGGATCGCCTGCGTAGCCCTGCTCCTGGCTTTCTTTGCGGATCCGCCTGCGGAATCTCCCTCCACGATATAAATCTCGCAATTTCTGGGATCCTTATCGGAACAGTCCGCCAGCTTTCCGGGCAGGGAACCCCCTTCCAGAGCCGTTTTCCGACGGGTCAGTTCCCGGGCCTTGCGGGCCGCTTCCCTGGCTCTCTGGGCGAGAATGGATTTTTCCAGGATGGTTTTGGCAACGATGGGATTCTGCTCCAGAAAATAGGTAAGCTGTTCGCCGACAATGCTGTCCACAGC
>X22_European_Rabbit__coassemble_9_pt1 | contig 64779 bp, 47 predicted proteins | sample X22_European_Rabbit__metabat2_low_PE_003 | metagenome-assembled genome bin X22_European_Rabbit
GGTTTCGTCCCGGGAGCCATTCTCTGTCTCCCCGGTTTCTTCCCGGGAGCCATTCTCTGTCTCCCCGGTTTCTTCCCGGGAATCATCATCCGTTTCCTCTTCGGTTTTCTCCCGTGAACTGTCTGCCGTCTCTTTCCGGCCGTTTCCTTCGTCCCCGGAGATTTCCGCCGCTTCCGCGGTTTGGGCAATAATAGATTCCGTTTCCTCCTGCGTCTGCGCATTTCCGTCAGGAATCTCTTTTCCCGCCGCTTTTACCGCGGCAGGATCGCAAAACAGCACCAGCATCAAAAAAAACGCCACTGCTCTCCTTCGCCATTGCCTGTATGCAGTTATCGGCCCCCCAGCCTTTGCATGATCCCCGTTTTTGTTCATGACTCGCTCCTGAAAATATGTTTTTTCCCTTTATGGACGGAAGCTGCAAAAAGGCATTCCGGCTCCAGCGTCCCTTGTAAATTACATATTTTTTGCGTGAAGTAGAACTATAATATCAAATTCGTAACATTCTGTCAAGAAAACTTTAAAAGCATTTAACTTCCCGACTAACTTTTTAACGTTAGAGGCAAAAGCAGCGGCCTCCGGTTCCTGCCGGATAGCCGCTGCCTGTTTTTTAATAGAACACATGGCCCCCGATCACCTGACCGGATCGGCCATTCCGCCTCCTGAAATACAACTTATCTCCCACAGGTTTCGCGCCCAGAAACGCTTCCAGAGCCGCCTGATAACAAGTCTCATCCGCGCTGCCGCGCTCCAGCGCTCTGGCAAGGCTGCCGTTTCTCACCGGGGAAAACTGTCCCCTCGCATAGATGACATCGTGAATCGAATCAGGCTGGCTGTCGCTATACACACGGTTCATGATCACACTGCCCACCGCCACTTTGCCAAGATACGGTTCTCCTCCGGCCTCACAAAAAATAATATTTGCCATCAGATACAGGTCTTCCTCCGTCGCACCCGCCGCAGCCAACGCCGCCGCCCGGTACTGGGCCTGTCGGGCCGCCGCCTGCTCCGCTTCCATCTGCGCCTGCAGGGCCGCTGCCTGCTCCGCTTCCATCTGCGCCTGCAGGGCCGCTGCCTGCTCTACCTCTATCTGCGCCTGCAGGGCCGCCGCCTGCTCTACCTCTATCTGCGCCTGCAGGGCTGCTGCCTGTTGGGTTTCTATCTGCGCCTGCAGGGCCGCTGCCTGTTCCTCATCCGGTTCCGTCTGCTGCTCGGTTTCCAACTGTGCTTCTATCTGCTCCTGTACCGGCGTTTCCCCTTGGACGTCCACGTCCTCTGCGGCCAATTCCGCCTGCACTCCTGCGTCCTCCAAGGTCGATTCCGCCTGCACTTCTGCGTCCTCTGCAGCCGATTCCGCCTGCACTCCTGCGTCCTCTGCAGCCGATTCCGCCTGCACGACTTCATCCTCTGCAGGCTCCTGTTGTATTTCCGTTTCTTTCTCTGAAAAGACTTCCTGCGTTCCTTCCTCCGTTTCCAAAGCCTCCGGCGCCGTTTCCATTTCCGGCTGTGGAGTTATCTCTTCCGCTTCCGTTCCTTCCGCTTCGATCAGATTTTCCTCCGGCACCCAGCCTATGACCGTTCCTGCCACAATCTGGATCCAGCCCTCTTCCCGCTGCAGGATCGCAACCGGGGTCTCATCCGGCAACTGTCCTACGATTTCAGATGTATCGTTTGCTTCGGCGCGTACTTCCAAAATTTCTGTCGTATCGATCAGCCCGATTCCGCCTGCGGCAGCTTCCGCCGGGAAAAAGATCCACAGCACTGCTGACACGACGGCAATGGCGGCTGTTCTGCAGAGGGGAACTCTGCTGATTACGCCCATGCTTTTCCTCCTTGCCTTTCCTGTAAAAGAATTTTAATTTCTATTCCATTCTATTACAGGTTAGTTTCAATTATTACATTTTTGTTACAAAGTGTTGCAAGGAGTATCATAACAGTATTTCACATATCTGTCAAGCATTTTTATTTCCGCAAAATTTTGCCGCCATTTATAAAAAACTGCCGCCCGAAACCGGAAAGCAGGGCGGCAGTTCTTTCATTCTCTATTCGTTTCGTTTTCGATTTATAATTTATAAGGAACGGGATTTTTCCACGCAGGCGATCACCGCATCCATCACCGCTCCCCTGAAATTCTTTTCCTCCAATACGCGCACCGCCTGGATCGTGGACCCGGCAGGCGAACATACCATATCTTTCAGCGCGCCGGGGTGCATCCCCGTCTCCTGCATCAGTTTCGCGCTCCCTAAAACCGCCTGGGCGGCAAACTCATAGGCCATGCTTCTGGGCATTCCCTCCGCCACCGCGCCGTCGGCCATCGCCTCCATCATCATAAAGACCCAGGCAGGCGCGCTGCCGCTGATGCCGGGCACCACATCCATCAGGCGCTCCGGTACCTCAATGGCCCGGCCGAAACTGCGAAGGACCGACAACACCTGCTCTTTTTGCTCCCCGTTTACCGCCTCGGAAAAACAGACCGCCGTACAGCCTTCCCCCACCAGGGCGGGCGTGTTGGGCATTGCCCGGGCAAAGACCGGCTGCTTCCCAAGCTGTTCCTCCAGCCAGGCGATGCTTTTCCCCGGGGCGATGCTGACTATGGTTTTGCCCCGCAGATCCAGATCCCGTATCTGCTGCGTTACCTCTTGGAAAAACTGGGGTTTTACTGCAAGGAATACAAGCTCTGACTCCTGTGTCGTTTTTCGGTTATCTCCAGTGACGTTAATGTCATATTTTTCTTTGATCTTCTTTTCGGTTGCAGCTGTCTTTGCAGATCCATAAATCTCCTCCGGCCTTGCCAGCCCCTCTTTTAAAATCCCTCCGATCATGGCCTGCGCCATATTCCCGAGGCCGATAAACCCGATCTTCATCCTTTTCGTTCTCCTCTCTGCCGTCTGGCTTCGTACATAAGCAGCGACGCCGCCACGGCGGCGTTGAGCGATTCCACTTCTCCCTCCATGGGGATCCGGACGCAGGCATCCGCCAGCGCTGCCGTTTCCGGCCTCAGGCCGTTTCCCTCATTGCCGATCAAAAAGGCGCTGCCGCCGCTGTAATCGGCCTTCGTATATTCGCAGGATCCCTGCAGGTGGGCCGCAAAGACCCGCACTCCCTGTTCCCGGAGCGCCTCTGTCTCTTCTCTCAGATCCTCGGCCTGCCAGAAGGGGACGCGATAAATGCTCCCCATGGTGCTGCGTATGACTTTGGGATTATAAGGATCCACCGTGTCACGGCTCATAATGACCGCGCTGACCCCCGCGCCCTCCCCGGTGCGCAGCATGGTTCCCAGATTGCCCGGATCCTGTATATTTTCCAGGATCAAAAAAAGAGGCGTCTCCTTCTGCATCAGTTTCTTCTTATTATAATGGAACTGTTCCACCACGCAGAGGATCCCCTGAGGCGTGACGGTATCGGAAATTTTTTCAAAAAGGCTGTCCGATACCACTTCATAACCGGTCTGTTCCAGACGGTCCCGGCAGCCGCACTGTCCCAGGAAGCGCTCCGAGACATATACTTCCCGGATCTTTTCCAACGGGGCCTCCAGAAACATCCGGAGCCCTTCCACTACAAAAACATCCTCTTCCCGCCGCAGCCTGGCCTTCTGATTCAATTGGATCAGCCTTTTGATCCGTCCGTTGGACGCCGCGGTGATCATTTATTTCTCACTTCCTATCTGTTTGAGCAGTCTCGACACCGTCCCCCGCTCTCCCAGCACCATCAGATGTTCCTCTGCCTTCACCACATAGTCCGCGGACGGCATGATCTTTTTATCCCCCGTCTCATCCCGGATCCCCAGGACCATCACGTTATGCTTCCGCGCGATATCCGCTTCCCGAATGGATCTGCCGATCCAGGCGCGCATCGGCGGGATCTCATAGACCGCGTAATCGTCGTCCAGTTCGATATAGTCGAAAACATTATCCATACTGTAGCGTTCCGCGCATTTTTCCGCGATATCCTTTTCCGGATAGATCACCTCGTCCGCGCCGTTGCGCAGCAGGAATTTTGCCTGGATATCCCGGGTGGCCTTGCTCACCACATGCCGCCCGCCCATCTCTTTCACCAGGCTGGTAATTTCCAGGCTGCTCTGGAAATTCGTGCCGATGCAGATGAAGATCAGATCGAAATTGGCGACCCCCAGGCTTCTCAATACTTCGGGGTTCGTGCAGTCCCCGATCTTTGCGCTGGTCGCATAGGGCACCAGGTCCTCCATCCTGCTTTCCTCCGAGTCCACGATCATCACATCGTTGCCCAGCTCCAACAGATTCTTGGTCAGATGATGCCCGAACCGTCCCATTCCTATGACCAGAATTGATTTCATTGAAACCTCCGTTCCGTTTTTTGTAAAATAGTTTCTCTTTGCGCCCGTCCTTTACCCCACTACGATCTTTTCCACCGGCTGCTGTACCGGCGGTACGATGCTGCGCTGGGCAAAGACCAGCGCAAAGCTCAAACTCCCCAGCCTGCCGCAGTACATCAGCAGGATCAGCGCCACGCGGGACAACGGCACCAGCTCCCGGGTAAGTCCCGTAGAAAGCCCCACCGTACTCATGGCGGATATGGTTTCCGTAAAGACATCCGTAAATTTTAAAGGCTGCAACGCCAGCAGCAGCATGGACGCGGACAAAATCAGCAGCGTATTGCACATTACGATGGCGCTGGCCCTGCGAACCGCGTCCTCCTCCAGCCGCCTGCCGAAAATATTGACCCCCGGCGTCCGCCGGATCGTCGCCCAGGCGGAAAGCACCATGACGACAGCGGTGGTGATCTTAATGCCGCCCGCCGTGGAGCCGGAGCCGCCGCCGATAAACATTAACAGCATGTTCAAAAGCTTCGAAGCCCCGCTCATTTCCGCCAGATCGATGGTATTAAATCCCGCCGTCCTCGGCGTCACCGATGCGAAAACGGCACCCAGCACTTTTTCCTTCACCGTCATCCCGGCAAAAAGCCCGTTATTTTCAAAGATGCCAAATAACAGCGCGCCGCCGAATACCAGGATCGCGGACGCGGTTAGTACGATCTTGGTATGCAGCAGATATTTTCTGAAACGAAAACCGTTGCGCGCAAAATCGTCCCAAACCAGAAAACCGGCGCCGCCGATCAAAATCAACGCCATGATGGTCAGGTTTACCAGCGCATCCCCCTCATAGGCAACCAGGGAGCTGTAGCTTTCCCGGATCCCCATCAGGTCAAAGCCCGCGTTGCAGAATGCGGAAATGGAATGGAAGATCCCGAAGTATATGCCCCGCGCCACCCCGAATTCCGGAATGAACCGGATCATCAAAAGCAGGGCGCCCGCCAGTTCAAACAACAGCGTCCCCTGTATGATCTTTTTTACCAGCCGCACCACGCCGGCCAGTTCCAACGTGCTGACGCTCTCATGGATCGCGTTGCGGCCGCGCAGCCCGATCTTTTTTTTAAGCAAAATGTTAATATAAGCGCCTATGGTGATAAACCCCAGTCCGCCGATCTGGATCAGCGCCAGGATCACAAGCTGGCCGAACAGGCTCCAGTGCCGGTAAGTATCTACCACCACCAGCCCTGTCACGCAGGTGGCGCTGGTGGAAGTAAAAATAGCGCTTAAAAAAGGCGTCCAGCTTCCGTCCCGGGAGGAGATCGGCAGCGTCAAAAGAAACGCTCCCAACAGAATGATCAGTCCGAACCCCTGGGCCAGTTTCCGGGTGTCGGACCTGTTTTTCTTCATCTTTTTCAAGTCGTTCTCCTAAATCGCCAGACATTTGCTGACCTGATATTCATAGTCCGGAATGCTCTTCTGCATCTCCAGAGCCTCTTCGATATCGAAGTCCACGAACTTTCCGCCCTTATAGGCCACCACCCGGTTCGTACTGCCCGCGCAGAGGATGTCCGCCGCATAGGCCCCCATAATGGAAGCATAATACCGGTCTTTGCAGGTGGGACTGCCGCCCCGCTGCATGTACCCCAGGATCGTGGCCCTGGTTTCAATGCCCGTGGCCGCCTCGATCCGTCTGGCCATAGAGGTGGAATGTCCGATCCCCTCGGCGTTGATGATCAGATGGTGGGTCTTGCCGCGCTTGCGGTTTTTGATGATATTATTGATGATCGCCTGCTCGTTGTAATCGTAAGTCTCCGGAAGCAGGATATCCTCGGCGCCGTTGGCGACGCCGCACCAGAGCGCGATATACCCGGCGTTGCGCCCCATCACCTCGATGATGCTGCAGCGCTCATGGGAGGAAGAGGTGTCCCGTACCTTATCGATGGCCTCCATGGCTGTGTTGACAGCGGTATCGAAACCGATGGTATAATCCGTGCAGGCAATATCCAGATCGATCGTCCCCGGCAGCCCAATGGTATTGATGCCATGGCGGGACAAAGCCTGGGCGCCCCGATAGGAACCGTCGCCGCCGATGACCACCATTCCTTCGATACCGTATTTACGGCAGACCTCCACGCCCTTTTTCTGTCCTTCTTCCGTCATGAACTCCATGCAGCGGGCCGTCCCCAGGATCGTGCCGCCCCTCTGGATCGTATCGGATACGCTCCTGGCGTTCATGTCGATGATCTCCTCGTTTAAAAGGCCCTGATACCCTTTTTTGATCCCCTTGACCGTCACGCCGTTGGAGATCGCCTTCCTGACGACGGCGCGGATCGCCGCGTTCATCCCCGGCGCATCGCCTCCGCTGGTCAAAATGCCGATGGTTTTTACCTTTGCCATATCTTTTTCCTTTCCTCCGTTTCTCTGCCCTCTCTATTCAAAGCCGCCGTTTTTTGGCCCTCTTACAGCAGTTTCACATTGCCCTGTCCGATCAGCCCTTCCAGACGTTCCAGCAGTTCCTTATCCGCCCGGACGTTTTTGCTGGGAGGCAGGACCTTTTTGGCCCGCAGCGCATCCACATAGATCACGATGCTGTCCCGGCCGTCGGAATCGGCAATGGCCTCATAGAGCGGCTGCTCGGCATTCTCCCAGTCCTGCAGGGTGGCAAAACGCAGCCAGACTTTCTTGGGGATCTCTTCAAAGGTCTGGATGGATTCGCAGATCAGCTTTCCATCCCGGTCCTCACCGGCGTCCACCCTCCCTTTGATAAAGACCTTGCTCTCTTCGGTCAGCCTGCTGCCGTACTGCTCATAGACCTTGGGAAATACCACGACTTCCACGCTGCCCACCAGATCCTCCACCTGCAGAAAGGCCATCACCTTATCGTTCTTGGTATACTTGATCTTCTTTTCCGTGATCATGCCGCCAATGGTCACCCGGGCGCCGTCCTGCACATGCGCTTCGTTGGTTTCCTCATCTAAAAGGAAATCCCCCGTCGTGTTGGTGATATTTTTTTTCCAGAGCTGTTCGTATTCCTCCAACGGATGGCCGCTGATGTAAATGCCCAGCACTTCCTTTTCAAAATTCAGCAGCACCTCCTTGGGATATTCCCCGATATTCGGCAGCCGGATCTCATAATCGCGCCTCTCCTCCTCGCCTACCAAGTCGAACAGGGAAAGCTGCCCCGCCAGATTGTTCTTCTTACTTTGCTGCTGTTGATCCATCATCTGGGAAAACACGCTCATAAACTGCTTACGGCTTCCGCCCAGGCTGTCGAAGGTGCCCGACTTGATGAAATTCTCCACGTTCCGCTTGTTTACTTCCGTATCCGCTACCCGGGCGAGGAAATCGGAAAGGCTCTTATACGGCCCTCTGGCATGGCGCTCCCGCACCACGGCGTCGGTCACCGGACGGCCTACGCCTTTGATGGCCGTCAGCGCATAGCGGATCGCATGGCCGGAAACGGAGAACCCCGCCTCCCCCTCGTTGATGTCCGGCGGCAGGATCGAGATCCCCATCTGCCGGCAGACCAGGATATATTCCGCCACCTTCCCCGGATTGTCGATGACGGAAGTCATCAGCGCCGCCATAAACTCCACCGGATAATAGTATTTCAACCAGGCGGTCTGATAGGCCACCACCGCATAACAGGCCGCATGGGATTTGTTGAAGGCATATTTCGCAAAATCCATCATTTCCCCGTAGATCTGCAGCCCCACCTGCTCCGGGATCCCCTTGCTCACGCAGCCGGGCACCCCTTCCTCCGGATTGCCGTAGACGAAATTGGCCCGTTCCTTTTCCATAACGGACTGTTTTTTCTTGCTCATGGCCCTGCGCACTAGATCGCTGCGCCCCATCGTATAGCCGCCCAGATCCCGGACGATCTGCATGACCTGTTCCTGATAGACGATACAGCCGTAGGTGGGCGCCAGGATCGGCTCCAGCTGCGGGCAGGAATAGGTGACCGCGTCGTGGTTTTCCTTTCCCCGGATATATTTCGGGATGAAATCCATGGGGCCGGGACGGTACAGGGAAATTCCGGCGATGACGTCCTCCAGATTCTGGGGCTTTAACTCCTTCATGAAATTCTTCATGCCGCCGCTTTCCAACTGGAACACGCCGTCCGTATGGCCGGTGGCCAGGGAATCAAAAACGGCCTTATCGTCATAATCCAGATGATCCATATCGATCCTGCGGCCCGTATCTTTTTCGATCAGGTCTACCGCGTTCTGGATCACCGTCAGCGTCCGCAGCCCCAGAAAATCCATTTTCAGAAGGCCCAGTTCTTCCAGCGTGGTCATGGTAAACTGGGTGGTGATGGAACCGTCCGCGCCTCTGGACAGCGGCACAAAATTGTCCGCCGCCTCCGGGCAGATCACCACGCCGGCCGCATGCATGGAGGTATGCCGCGGCAGCCCTTCCAGCCGCTTGCTCATCTCGATCAGTTCATGCACCTGTTCGTCCCCCTCATAGAGCTTCCGCAGCTCCGGGTTGACGGACAGCGCCCTGTCGATGGTGATGTTCAGTTCATTGGGCACCATCTTGGCGATGGAATCCACAAAAGCGTAGGGCATGTCCATCACGCGCCCCACGTCCCGGATCACGCCCTTTGCCGCCAGCGTACCAAAGGTGACGATCTGCACCACCTTCTCCGCCCCGTATTTGCGTCCCACATAGTCGATGACCTCCTGGCGGCGCTCAAAGCAGAAATCCACATCGATATCCGGCATGGAGACCCGCTCCGGATTCAGAAAACGCTCGAACAGAAGCTGATAGCGGATGGGATCGATATTGGTGATATGCAGGCAGTAGGCAACGATACTGCCCGCCGCCGACCCCCGCCCCGGCCCTACCGGGATGCCGTTCGTGCGCGCATAATTGATGAAATCCCAGACGATCAGGAAATAATCCACATATCCCATCCGCCGGATGATATCCAGTTCATATTGCAGGCGCTCCCGCAGCGTGCCGTCGTCCTGCGGGTAACGTTCCTTCATGCCGTCCTCGCACAGCCGGTTTAAATACGTCCAGGAATCGTAACCGGAGGGCACTTCAAAATGCGGCAGCTTGGTAACCCCGAACTCGATCTCCACATGGCATCGGTCCGCGATCCGCTGGGTATTCTCCACCGCCTCCCAGGCATAGGAAAACAGCCCCTTCATTTCCTCCTCGCTCTTGACGAAATACTGGCCGCCCTCATAGCGCATCCGGTCCTCGTCCGCCAGCTTCTTTCCGGTCTGCAGGCAGAGCAGGATATCGTGGGGCTTTACGTCCTCCGCATAAGTATAGTGCACATCGTTGGTACAGACCAGCGGGATATCCAGTTCCCGGGAGATCTGCAAAAGCGCCGCGTTGACCGTCTGCTGCGCAGGAATGCCGTGATCCTGCAGTTCCAGGAAATAATTGTCCTTCCCAAAAACGGACTGGTATTTCAGCGCGCATTTCTTCGCCTCCTCCACCAGCCCTTTCTGGATATAACGGGGCACCTCCCCCGCCAAGCAGGCGGAAAGGGCGATGATCCCCTCATGATATTGGGACAGCACCTCCATATCCACCCGCGGACGGTAATAGTAGCCCTCCGTAAAGCCTTTGCTGACGATCTTGGTCAGATTGGCATAGCCGGTATTGTTCTCCGCCAGCAGCACCAGATGGTAGTAGCGGTCCTCTCCCCCGGTCAGTTCCCGGTCGAACCGGGAGTTGGGCGCCACATAGACCTCGCAGCCGATGACAGGATTGATCCCCGCCGCCTTTGCCTCCCGGTAAAAATCGATCACGCCATACATGACGCCGTGATCCGTAATGGCCGCCGCCGTCATGCCCAGGTTCTTCACCCGTTTCACATATTCTTTGATCTTATTGGAACCGTCCAGCAGGCTGTACTCCGTGTGGACGTGCAAATGTGCGAATGCCATAATTTTCTATCCTCTGCGCCGGTTCTCAAGCGAGAGGTCCCTGGGGGCCCTCCGGCAGCACTTCTTTGTATACCAGCTCTTCATATTGGCTGATCGGCATCGGCCTGGCGAAATAAAATCCCTGCCCTTCTTCGCAGCCCACTTTTTTCAGAACCTCCACCTGTTCCTCTGTTTCAATGCCTTCGCAGATCACATGACAGCCCATCCCTTTGATCATACCGATGAGATGCTCCAGGAAATAAACGCCCTTTTGGCTGGGCACGCAGAGATTGATAAATTCCCTGTCCAGTTTCAATGTGTTAAACGGGATATCGATCACGGTATTGAGGACGGAAAATCCCGCTCCGAAATCGTCCAGCACCGTGCGGATATGCACGTCCTGCAACTGCCGGAACCATCTTTTCACGCTCTCAAAATCCGATATGGTAGCGGTCTCCGTCAATTCGATCTCCAACAGTTCGGGCGGCACGTCATATTTTTGTAAAATGCTCAGATAGCGGTTCACCGTCTCGCCGTCGGTCGCATGCAGAATAGAAGCGTTGACGGAGATCGGGAACTGCCTCCTGCCGCAGCGCTGGTTTTTAGCCAGAAACGCCACCACCTGCTCAAACACCTGCAGATCCAGCTCCAGGATCCTGCCGTTTTTCTCATAATAGGGAATGAAAGAATCGGGATACAGGATCGAACCGTCCTCCCTCTCCCATCTGACCAGCGCTTCCGCGCCCACCACGGAAAGATCCTTTAGAGAAAACCGGGGCTGCAGATAGACCTTGAACTGCTTCTTCTGCAAAAGCTCCTCCGTATTGTTCATGATCTCCGTCTCCAGGCGCTGCATCCTCTCCAGTTGTTCATCGTAAAACCGCACGCTGGAGGGGCCGAAATCCTTACAATGCTTCCGGGCATAATTGGCCGCATCGATGGCCGCGGACGCGCTGATGCAGTCAGGCCCGACCATACGGATCCCGCTGCGCAGCCGGATATGGCTGCTGGGATATTTTTTCATCTGCTCTGTAATGAAGATCCTGTTGAGTTCCTCCACGATGGCCTCAATGTCCAGCGTCGGATCGTAGGGCATGAACAGAATAAACTTGTCGGCGACGACCCGGGTGAAATAAACCTCCGCGATGGACTTCAAATTCTCAATGATAAATTTGCTGAAATCCTGCAGAAGCTGATCTCCCGTATGAAAACCGAATTTTCGGTTGAAATACTTAAAGTCTACAAAATCCGTATAGGTCATGACGTACGTTCCGTTGTCGTTGCCTACGATGACCCGTTCCACCTCTTCCCGAAATCTCGAAAACGTTAGAAGTCCCGTCAGCGTGTCATATCCCGGCTCCGCGGCACGGGCCTGATAGGAAGAATTGACCGCCAGATTCCTGGCCAGATGGGCGGAAATGATCCGGGTCAGTTCTCCCAGCTGGCTCCGTTCCTCCTTGGTCCAGTAACGCTTTTCCCGGCACATCACATAGGCGATGGCGCCGGTATATTTCCCCTCACAGTACATTGCCGCATAAACCGTCGTCCTGGCCCCGGCAGGCATCAGAAGCGCTACCCCCGCTTCGGAATACATCCCCATATTGTCTCTCTGTATCACGGTAGTTCCATATTCGTCGTAGCTGTGAAATAAGGTCAGAAAATCTTCCTTCTGAAAACCCTCCCCCGAAAAAACCGCCTCCGGCACATCCTCATCCCGCCACTGATACTGCCGGGTCACCTTCCTAAGGCCCAGATCCGTCCGAAAAATGGAGATCCTGTCCAGCCGAAAACGGATACCGATCACCTCCATCATCAAACGGAGGGCCGCGCTGAAAGTGCTGGTCTTATCGAAGATCTCAAAGGCGGTGGAAATGATATCGTTGTGCAAATATCGGGCGTCTATCCCGGAAACGGACACCTCCGCCATCTTCTGGTTCTCCCTGAAACGCTGCAGGCCGTCGCAGAACGCATACCGGTTCCTGCCGTTTTCCTTGGCGTTGTAAAGCGCCCAGTCGGCGTTGGCAAAAAGCTGGTCATAGGTAAAGCTCGAAATATTCTCCGGGAGATAACAAACTCCCATGCTGATGGTCATGGCATAGTCGTTTTCTTCAAATCCGATCTCCCTTACCCTGTCTACCAGCTGCATCGCCTTCTTTACCAGCGTGGCATGGCCGATCTCCTTTAACAGCACGACAAATTCATCGCCGCCGGCGCGGATGATGATATCCTTGTCGGAAAAACTCGCCCGGAGAAATTTCGCAAAGGCGATCAGCACCTTATCCCCGAACAGATGGCCATACCGGTCGTTGACCGTCTTGAAATAATCGATATCGATCACCATCATACCGCAGGAAACATAGGGATTTTTGTCATGCAGATACTCATTGACCAGTTCCTTGCCGGCATAAATGTTATAAAGGCCCGTCAGGGAGTCGCGCATGGCGCGATCCTCCAGGATCTGCTCCCGCTCCTTTTCTTCGGTGATATCCTTAACGCAGCCTATGAGAAAAGAATCCCCTTCCCCCTCCAGGGCAGGAAGCGCCTGTATCTGGACGCGGCGGTATCCGCCCTCCTTCTGCAGCAGCCGAAATTCAAGCGGGCCTCTCAGCCTTCCCCGGAAAAATTCCGTGGCCTTCCAAAACTCCTCCGGATGTATGGCGGAACTGCCGGCCTGATTTTCCAGATAATGCTCTATGACCCTGGCCTTTTCCTCGTCCCTGTCATAGATGACAAGACAGTCCTGCCGGCCGTCATATTCAAAAATGTGTACGCCAACGCGTCCCAGCGCTTTTGCCAATACCATGATTTTGTCACGATCCGGTAAAAACGATTCCTCCAGTTTCCGATCACACATTTTCCCACTCCGTTCCCCAAGGATGTTCCCAGCGGCCCCATATCTTCTGCCGACGCCTCTATATTTTTTTATTTTACCACATTTGTCCGCAGGACGCCAGAGCGTTCCCCAAGAAATGCATCCGTCTTTTCAAAAAATGGCGGCACCCTCGTGCCGCCATTTCCCTGCATCCATAAATTATAAATACTTCCTCAGCGTTTCCGCCTTATCGGTCTTTTCCCAGGGCAGATCCAGATCGCTGCGGCCGAAATGCCCGTAAGCGGCCGTCTGCTTATAGATCGGACGGCGCAGATCCAGCATCTTGATAATGCCGGCAGGGCGCAGGTCGAAATTTTCCCGGATCATATCCACCAGCTTCTCATCGGGAAGCTTCCCGGTGCCAAAGGTATCGACCATCACCGACGTGGGCTGCGCCACGCCAATGGCATAGGAAAGCTGGATCTCGCACTTGTCGGCCAGCCCCGCCGCCACAATGTTCTTTGCCACATAACGGGCCGCATAAGCGGCGGAACGGTCCACCTTCGTGCAGTCTTTGCCGGAAAAGGCGCCGCCGCCGTGGCGCGCATAGCCTCCATAGGTATCCACGATGATCTTGCGGCCTGTCAGCCCCGCATCGCCGTGAGGGCCGCCAATGACAAAACGCCCCGTGGGGTTGATGAAAAACTTGGTTTTTTCATCCAACAGTTCGGCCGGGAGGACCGGATCAAACACATATTTCTGAATATCCCTGTGGATCTGTTCCTGCGTCACATCCGGATCATGCTGGGTGGAAAGCACCACCGCCTCCAGGCGGACCGGCCTGCCGGCTTCATCGTATTCCACGGACACCTGGCTCTTGCCGTCGGGACGCAGATAGGGCAGCGTGCCGTCCTTGCGCACCTTTGTGAGCTGCCTGGTGAGCCTGTGCGCCAGCCAGATGGGATACGGCATATATTCTGCCGTTTCGTTGGTGGCGTAACCGAACATCATGCCCTGGTCGCCGGCGCCGATGGCCTCGATCTGCTCGTTGGACATACCCGCTTCCCGCGCTTCCAGCGCCTGATCCACACCCATGGCGATGTCTGAGGACTGCTCGTCGATAGAGACCATGACCGCGCAGGTATTTCCGTCAAAGCCATATTCCGATTTATCGTATCCGATCTCCTTGACCGTGTCGCGCACGATCCTCGGAATATCCACATAGGCGCTTGTGGTGATCTCCCCGGTCACCAGGACGAAGCCGGTGCAGGTAGCCGTCTCACAGGCCACGCGGCTCATGGGATCCTTCTCAATCAGCGCATCCAGGATCGCATCGGAAATGGCGTCGCACATTTTATCGGGATGCCCTTCTGTTACCGATTCTGACGTAAACAAACGTTTTTCCATCCTTTTCCTCCTTTGGAAAACACGGGGGAACATCGTTCCCGCCGAATAAAAAAGCCCGCTGTATAAGCGGACCCAATTTCTGATAATCAAATCCTCTTATTGTTCGATTACTCGCTCAGGGAGGCACCTTCCGACGTGCGGGGTTGCCGTGGCTTCACAGATCCTATGTATCTCCACCACTCTGAATAAGAGAGAACACAATATGGAATTTTCTTATCTGTTACGATACTACCATACAATAGAATGCGCGGCTTGTCAACAGTGCTATCAAAAAATATGGAATTCAGCCGATCTTGAGCCTGAACTTCTGCAGCTCCCGCTCCGACTCCACCTTCTCTATCTGCGCGCCCAGCCGTCTGAGCTTGAGATCGAAATCTTCATATCCCCTTTCAATATAACGGATATCGTCCACCACGGAAAAGCCTTCCGCCGCCAGGGCCGCGATCACCAGCGCAGCGCCCGCCCGCAGATCAGGGGCATTGATGCTGGCCCCCGTGTACCGGGATACGCCGTCGATGATAGCCGTATTGCCTTCCACCTTGATGCTGGCCCCCATGCGGATCAGCTCCTCCACATAGCGGAAACGGTTTTCAAAAATGCTCTCCGTCACAATGCTGGTGCCGGAGGACAATCCAAGGGCCACTGCGATCTGAGGCTGCATATCCGTCGGAAAACCCGGATAAGGCAGGGTCTTTACATGCGTATGATGCAACGGACGGGACGCCACTACGCGCACTGCATCGTCGGATTCCCGAACCTCACAGCCGATTTCCGTCAGCTTAGCGCTGATGGACTCCAGGTGTTTGGGGATCACGTTCTTCACCGTGATATCGCCTTTGGTCGCCGCCGCGGCAAACATGAACGTCCCCGCCTCGATCTGATCCGGAATGATCACATACTCCGTCCTGTGAAGCTGCTGTACGCCGCGGATACGGATCACGTCCGTACCGGCCCCCTTGATGTCGGCCCCCATGCTGTTCAGGAAATTGGCCAGATCCACCACATGAGGTTCCTTGGCGGCGTTCTCAATGATCGTCCTGCCCTCCGCCAGCACGGCCGCCATCATGATATTGATGGTAGCGCCGACGCTGACCACATCCAGATAAATGTGGCTGCCCTGGAGCCGCTGCGCTTCCGCCGTGATCAGGCCGTGCGCGATCTGCACGGAGGCGCCCAGCGCTTTAAACCCCTTGATATGCTGGTCGATGGCCCGGCAGCCGATATCGCAGCCGCCCGGCAGGACCACCGTCGCCCTTTTGTACTTTCCGAGAAGCGCCCCCAGAAAATAATAGGAAGCGCGGATCTTCTTCACCGCGTCGCCCTCCACGGTCAGGTCGTGGATCTGCGCCGCATTCACCTTTACGGTGTGCCGGTCCAGCCGCTCCACATGGGCGCCGATGCCCTGCATCGCGGCCAGCAGGATATTGGTGTCCCGCACATCCGGCATATTCTCTATCAAAACGGTCTGATCGGTCATGAGGGAAGCGGCCAGGATCGGAAGGGCCGCGTTCTTGGCTCCGCCGATCTCAACTTCTCCCACTAATGGATTCCCGCCATTTACTGCATACTGTTCCATATCTACCTCTGCCTATGTACAGATCTCTCTGCCACCAGCTTTCCTGCGGCGCCGGCTTCCGAAAGAAAAGCCTGCGTCTGTTTCAGGAATCATTATCTTCAAATCCTGCACGCTTTATGCGCGCGGGAACAAAAAATCCAATCTTATGCCATCGTATGGGTTATAGCACATTCCGGGAGATTTGTAAATAGAAATTTCCCAATCGGCGCATAACGTCCTCAGCGCGGCACATAATTGAGCGGATTTACCGCGCTGCCGTTGACGCGGATCTCAAAGTGCAGGTGGGGGCCGGTGCTTCTTCCCGTATTGCCGCTCAGCGCGATCTTCTGCCCCTGGGATACTTTTTGCCCGGAACTCACCAGGATCTTGCTCAGATGTCCATACCGGGTCTCCTTGCCGTCTTCATGCTGGATATATACCACATAGCCATAGCCGCTGCCCCATCCGGCTTTTGTGACCACGCCGCCGGAGGACGCCATGACCGCCGTTCCCACAGGGGTCGCCCAGTCGATGCCCATATGATTGGTGGAAGCCCCCTTCATGGGCGCCGTCCTTCCTCCAAATCCGGAGGACAGCCTGCCGCCTGAGATCGGCTTGATATAAGTCGGCGGGATCTTCGTGCCCCGCTCCACGATCTTGGGAACCGCTTCGTAAAGCACTTCTTCCTTTACTACCTCTTCCGAAACCTCTGCATCGTTGCGATAGGTCACTACCGCCGCAGCCCGCCGGAAGCCGGCGGAGGGCTGCTGAAGCACATCGGTCCTGGTGGTGTACCAGTCATCGTTATCGATATAGACCGTATCGGCCTCATAGCTGTCTTCCTCATAGATCCGCTCCCTGTGCAGGACGGAAAGGATAGGCTCCGGCACTGTAATGGTCAGTTCGTCGCCTACCCGGATCATGGAGTTTTCATCCTCCAGGATGGGATTGATCGCGATCAGTTCATCCATGGGAAGGTCGTGGTCTTCTGCGATCTCCGAAAGGGTATCCCCCGCCTTCACCTCATAGATCTGCTCTGTGGCCTGAGCCTGGGTCACCTCCGCAATGGCATCCTGCGGCAGGGAAATCTCGCTTTCCATCAGATAAGCGTCGATGATCTCCACCGTATCCGCAAATCCGATCTCTACCAGGCCATAGTCCAAAAGGGAAAAATCGCTTTTTTCCAGATCCGGCTCGATCTGCGCAAATACTTCTTCAAAATAGGCTTCTACGCCGCTGCCCTGTCCGGCGGCGTTCTCCTGTACCGCCTCCTGATCGCGCCGCGTGATGGAAGTGGTCAATACGTTCAGTTCCCGTTGAGGATCCACCACCAGCCCCACCTGATAAAGACGGGAGTCGTCATATCGGTCCAGCGCCGCCTGAAGCAGAGCCACCACGTCCTGGCTGCTGGGAAGGCTGACCAGATAATCGTTGATCTTGACCGTGTAGGCATGCTTTAACGTCTGGCGGACGCTGTCGCGCATCACGGCCGTGATATTGTCCAGCAGGCTGCGGTCGCTGTCAACCTGGCCCACCAGCATCTCAGACGGCTCCACTTCCACTTCTACGGGAATATAGAGCATGTCCTTACTCTCCCGGGACAGTTCCCTGCGGGCCCGCGTCAGAAGATCGTCCAGGCTTTCCAGGTTCCCGCAGGCGCCTACCTCCACGCCGTTTACGCGCACGGAAAAGTAATTGTCCCCGCCCTTCTCAAATCTGGGAAATACAGGTACAAAAAGAAGTGCCGCAAACAGGACGGCACAGGTCGTCATCAAATATGTGATCTTTATCTTTTTCCATCTATTAACTGAACCAAACATACTCTTCCTGTAAAACGAAAGGCCTTTCTCACCGGTCCCGGCCCTTCCTCTCTACACTGTATCCGAATTTACCGATCAGCTCGCCCAGCCCATAATAATTCCCATGGGAGTAAACGATGGGATCCGCCTGATCCAGATGAAAACGGTTCGCTTTATCCAGATATTTTTCATCCACGCTGACGGAAACCACTTCCGCCACGAACATCGTATGGCTGCCCAGGTGCAGGGTCTGTTTCACCCTGCATTCCAGGCTGACGGGGCTTTGGGCGATCTGGGGCGCCTTTACCTTGCTGGAAGGATAAGCGGTCAGATGCAGCGCAGAAAACTTGTCCACATCCCTGCCGCTCTTTACGCCGCAGTAATCCGTCGCATATGCCAGTTCCCTGGTCGTCAGGTTGATAACAAATTCTCCCGTCTCTTCAATACAGTGGTAGGAATAGCGTTCAGGGCGCACTGAAATGGACACCATGGGCGGATCGCTGCAGACCGTTCCCGCCCAGGCTATCGTGAGCGCATTGGGGCGGCCCTGACTGTCCGCTACGCTGACTAAAACCGCCGGAAGCGGATACAGCATATTGCCCGGGCGCCAATCTATCCTGCCCATCAGAATACTCCGATGATCTGCAGGATCAAAAGCACCAGATTGGCCGCCGAAAGAAGCAGCGCGCCGGCCACAAGGGGCTTGACGCCTCGGCCCAGCCGCCGGAGGTCATCGCTGCGGTTTACCAGTTCTTCCGTCTGCCCGCCCAGCGTTTCCGTCTGCTTTTTTGTCTCCTCCTGCACCACCGCCTGCACATTGCGGTATACTTTTACATTCTCCCGATGGGTGAAATCATCCGACTGCTTCAACAGCTCCCGCATCTGCGCAAGCTGTCCCTCAATGGCTTCTTCTACCCGCTTTACGGCTTCTGCAGCGCTCTCTGCCCTGGCATAAGCCTCATCGATCTGCGCCGCGCCAGACTGGGTGCAGGCTTTCAGCGCGTCCAGACATTCCTGGGCCACGCGCTTCATACTCTCTTCCCCTGCCGCCGACAATTGGCCGATCTTTTCTGCGGACTCCCGGGCCGTGCGGTTGAGGTCGTCCCCGGAAGCCTCTGTCAGCCGGTTTAAGTTATCGGTGCCGGTCTCAAGGATCCTGCGCAGGCCCCCGGCGCCCTCCGCCGTGACCCGCTGCACGCCTTCCAGGCTCTGCTCTGCAAGCCTCTGCATACCGGCCGCACTCTTATCCGTATAACGCTGTATCACATCCAGCGTGTCAAGGTTCTTCTGCGCAGCCTGGCGCATCTCTTCCAGGCGTCCTTCATATTCCATCAGGGAATCTTTCAGTCTCTTGGCATCCAAATCTTCCATCTTTGGCTCCTGTCCGCGCAACCCTGCGCTTTATCCCAGGCCCGTCGGCACACCCTTCCTTTTCGCGGGCTCCTTTGCATACTATCTTGTTTATTTTAACATTATTGCACTTTTGTTACAAGCCTGAACGCGGAATTTTATTTCCTTTCCAAAATCTTCCGGCATCTGTTTCGATCCGTTTTGTGTATATTGCACTATTTTACGCGTTTTCATCCCTTTGTGTTATTAAACTTAACCACATATTTACAATGTATTCATAATTTATTCATATTTGATTGCTATACTGAGTTTACACTGAAAGCAAGAACTGAAAACACTTTCCAGACAGATAATTTTTTCATAATAGCCCAGGTGCCGTGAGGCCCTGGGCACTCCTCATTTATGGGGGTATCGATAAAACCACAACGTTACCCGTTCACCGGCAAGAATAAAACCGGACGGACATATATGCCATCCGGTTTTCCTGTCATCCATTCTTCGCAAAATACCGATTCGCCCGTCAGCGCCGATATTCCACGCTCTCCTCGATCTTTTTGATCTCCTCGTTCAGCCCCTGCATCCTGTTATCCAGCTCCGAAACCATCTGCGCGCATTCCACCAGTTCTTTTTTCACATTCTCCGGCGCCCTGCCTTCCAGCTTATAGTTGATCTTATGCTCCAGGCTGGCCCAGAAGTCCATAGCCACCGTCCTGATCTGGATCTCCACTTTTACATTCACCGTCTTATCCGACAAAAAGACCGGCACCGTCACGAGCATGTGATAACTCTTGTATCCGCTGGGCTTGGGCTGGCGGATGTAGTCCTTTACCGAAAGGACGCGGATATCGTTCTGCAGCCGGATCATCTCGGCGATCCGGTAAATATCCGAAGTAAAGGAACAGATGATGCGCACGCCCGCGATATCATTGATATAGTTCACCATATTTTCGATGGTGGACTCATATCCGTGCCGCTTGAGCTTTTTGACAATGCTCTCCGGCGTCTTAATACGGGATTTGATATGCTCGATAGGATTGTACTGATGCACATGCTGAAACTCGTCGTTTAAGATCTCCAGCTTGGTATTGATCTGCCTCAGCGCCGCGTTATAAACCAGCGTGACCTCCTGCCATGTTTCGATCTGGTTTTCCGCATCTAAAATAGCTTCCATAAAAACGCCTCTTTTCGCTTCCTGTTTTTTATTATAACACAAGGGGACAGAAAATGTGTATCATTTACAAAAATTTAATAAAAAATACATTTTTTTTGTGATAATACACAAAGCGCGCTATCCTTGATCTATGCCGCTATTACCATCTTTATGCAAAAAGCACAGGGAATATGACCGAATATAAAGATTTCCCCGTTTCCGCTTGTCTGGCTGTCCCCTTTTGCGTATAATCATGTAAAAGACAGGGAGGCGATTTTATGTTCCGTTTATGGGCAAAGATATTCAAAGACAACCGTATGCTGAAGGACACCGTGATCTGCAACGGGGCCAACGATACCAGGACGCACAAGGTTTTCGGCGCGCTCCACGAGGTCTGTCTTCTGTTCGATCTGAGCGAACCCATCTGGCTGGAAAGCAACGTGCAGGATTTCAGACGCCACGCAAAGACCCGCTTTACCCAGGACTCCTTTGTGGAATCCATCGATTTCGACCATCTGGAGATCCAGGTCATCGAAGAGGACTGAGATGGGGATTTTGTTTTTAAAAAAATTTTATTGACTTCTTCTGCATCATGTTGTAGTATCAACATATACTATACATAGTTTTGAAAACTACATGATGGGAGATGTTAATAATATGAATCTTACGATCAGGGAACCTGGAAGCGCGCTCACACATTTTATCGGTATGCTGCTGGCGGTATTTGCCGCTGTCCCGCTGTTGGTCAAGGCGGCGCTGGACTCCGGCGAGATCTGTTTCTATGCCATGGTCATCTTCATGGGAAGCATGGTGCTGCTGTATGCGGCCAGCGCCACCTATCATTCGGTCAACGTGCCGGCGCGGGTCCTGAAGATCTTTCGCAAAGTGGATCACATCATGATCTTCTATCTGATCGCGGGGACCTATACGCCGGTCTGCCTCATCACGCTGGGAGGATCCCAGGGTTATCTTCTGCTGGCGGCGGTCTGGGGCATCGCGCTGGCAGGCACACTGATCAAATCTTTCTGGATCACCTGTCCAAAATGGTTTTCCTCCCTGCTTTATATCGCTATGGGCTGGGCCTGCCTTTCGGTGCTGGGAACCTTATGGAACACGCTGCCTCTGTCCGCTTTCCTCTGGCTTCTGGCGGGAGGGCTCCTCTACACGGTCGGCGGCGTGATCTACGCCCTCAAGCTTCCTCTGTTCAACGCGCGGCACAAGAACTTCGGCTCCCATGAAATCTTTCACCTTTTTGTCATGGCCGGGAGCCTCTGCCATTTCATCTTTATGTTCCAGTATGTAGCCTAAAAGGCGCTTCTGCCCGGCACAGATTTGGATCTTTCCTCTGTGCCGGGCAGCCTGTTTTCTAGATGTCCAAACGTTCAAACTCTCGCGCAAGCTCCTGTGCCGTTTCCAGCGAATTGCGCCATCCGTACTCTTTCAGATCCACCTTCCATCCTTCCGCTGTCAGGACCGCCAAAACCCCTTCCTCTTCCAGCAATCGCTTCTGCATATCCGGCGTCTCAAAATAAGAAGCGCCGCTCAGAAGCCCCTTTGCGTTGACTACTCGATGGGCGGGCACTGCATTTCCCGCCAGTTCTTTCCGCAGTCCGTAGCCCACCTGCCGGGCATGATTTGGCTTCTGGCACAACAGGGCGATCTGCCCGTAAGTCGTCACGCTGCCTCTGGGGATCCTTTCGCAGACCAGCGCCATTCTCCTGTAAAAATCCATATTTCCCCGTTTCCTCTTTTCTTTGCTCTGCCTTTCATTTTCGGCGGTCCGCGGTTTTCGGCCCGCGTCCGGCAAAAGGTTCAAAAACGGCGGGCGGCCCGCAAGAAGCGTACCGTCCGCCGTCGATCTTTTCCCTGCTTTGCTGTCAATCAATCAGTCCCCATACCCATTTGGGTTATTGGACTGCCATCTCCAGGAATCCTCGCACATCTCCCGAATGCCGTTTTCAGCCTCCCAGCCCAGCTCCTTCTTCGCCTTTGAGGCATCGGCGTAACAGGTGGCGATATCGCCGGGGCGGCGGGGCTTGATCACATAAGGCACCTTCACGCCGGTGGCCGCTTCAAAATTCTTCACGATATCCAACACGCTGTAGCCCTTCCCGGTCCCCAGGTTATAAATGCTCAGGCCCGATTTATCCTCAAGCTTCTTCAACGCCTTCACATGGCCTTTTGCCAGATCTACCACATGGATGTAATCCCGGACGCCGGTCCCGTCCGGCGTGTCGTAATCGTTGCCAAACACGCCCAGCTCTTTCAGCCGTCCTACCGCCACCTGGGTCACATAGGGCATCAGGTTGTTGGGGATCCCGTTGGGATTCTCCCCGATGGTGCCGCTCTTATGCGCGCCGATGGGATTGAAATACCGCAGCAGCACCACATTCCACTCCGGGTCGGCCTTCTGGATGTCCGTCAGGATCTGCTCCAGCATGGATTTCGTCCACCCGTAAGGATTGGTACACTGGCCCTTGGGACATTCCTCCGTAATGGGGATCATGGCCGGATCGCCGTACACGGTAGCCGAAGAAGAAAAGATGATATTCTTCACGCCGTGTCTGCGCATCACATCCACCAGCGTCAGCGTCCCGGCGATATTATTTTCATAATATTCCCAGGGCTTTGCCACGGATTCTCCCACAGCCTTCAGCCCCGCGAAATGAATGCAGGAATCGATCCGCTCCTTCTCAAAGACCGCATTGAGCGTTTCCCGGTCCCGGATGTCCGCTTTGTAAAAAGGGACTTGTTTGCCGGTGATCTTTTCCACCCTTTCCAGGGATTTCTCGCTGGAATTGCACAGATTATCCAGCACCACCACATCGTAGCCCGCATTCTGCAGCTCCACCACCGTATGGCTGCCGATATAGCCGGCGCCGCCTGTTACCAAAATTGCCATCTTTTCCTCCTGTCCGGCCGCCGCAGGCGGCACTCTTTTCTATTGCTTTCCTGCCTGTCTTTTACCACAGGACGTCCGGATAAACGCCCGCCGCCTTCAGCTTCGCGATGGACTCCATCACAAAGGGCTTATCCTCCTTATAAGTCACGCCAAACCACTTATCCGAAGAATGCAGCACCTGCACCGTGGCCTTGCCGGCCTTTAACAGCTTATCCACTTCAATGGGCAAAAAGCACTCCGCCTTTAACGGATTCTTCTCCACCTCTAGGGCAAAAAACCGCGTTACGGCCTCTTCCATCTCTCCCAGAATACTGGGAGAAAAGGCCCACATATTCATGGAAACCGGCGTGTCCAGCGCCAGCGGCGTCCAGGTCTTTCCTTCGTCCTCGGTATAAGCCGCGGCCTCCTCCGTCTTGATGATCTTCGTCCTCTCGGCGATCTGAACCAGATAACCGGCCTCATTCGTCACGCACACGCCGCGGGCGACGGAACCGTTTTCCGTCAGCGTATTGCCCAGCTGATATCCCACCATGGCATAGCGGTACTTTTCATCGTCCTCATGGGTCGTCAGAAAGCGATACAACTCTTCATAGGCGCTCCTGCCATAATAATCGTCCGCGTTGATGACGGCGAAAGGGCCGTCCAGAACGCCCTTGCAGCAAAGGATCGCATGCGCTGTCCCCCAGGGCTTCACGCGGCCCTCCGGGATCGCAAACCCTTCCGGCACCCGGTCCAGTTCCTGGAACACATATTCCACCGGCACATGGCGGCTCACCGCATCGCCCACACATTCCCTAAAATCCTTCTCGTTTTCTTTTTTGATAATAAAGACCACCTTGCCAAAACCGGCGCGGATCGCGTCATAAATAGAAAAATCGATGATCTTGTGTCCCCTGTCGTCCACCGGGTCGATCTGCTTTAATCCCCCGTAACGGCTGCCCATGCCCGCCGCCAGGATCACTAACGTTGGCTTACCCATCTGTCCCTCCTGTCAGATTTTTATTGAAAAAATTATACCATATCCCGCCGGAACATGCCAGTTCTTTATTCTTGCGTCGGTTTTTCCCCGATTCCCGTACCGGCTCCGTCCTCACAGCAGGCCGCAGTCCGCCGCCGCCTTATAAAACAGGGACAGGGGCAGGAAGCTCTGGGCAAAGGTCTTGGTGCCATCGCCTGCGTTGATCAGCGCGTCGCCGACCACGGATTTCGTCCCGCCCACGCTGCGCTTCGTCCCTTCCACCGTACTGTTGAAGGTGCGCAGCCCATAGCGCAGATACCGGCTTTCCCCCGTCAGCTCCCAGGCGCAGGTCAGCGCCTCCAGAAGTAGCGTATTGTTGCCCAGGCGGCTCAGGCTGGGAAGCTCCTTATAGTAAAACAGGCCGTTCTCCATCAGGCAGTTGTCCACCAGGTCGTCCACCGCCTCCAGGATCATGGCGCGGATGTCCTCCCGCGGGAAAACCCGGTAATAACGCATGAGGCTTCCCACCGCCACCGCGATCATAAATCCCGTGCGGATCATGGTATTATCCGTATAGGGCGCGAGCCAGCCGCCATAAAGCTCCTTCCATTCCCGGAACTGATCCACGATCTTTTCGCACTTCGGCAGCCATCTTTCTTCCCCCGTCTCTACATAGAGGGCCGACAACGTCCGCAATGCCCAGCCGGTCTCCCGGGCGTTGATCTCCCCGCTTTTCTGATACATGGGGGTGTCCAGCAGGCGCAGCACATTTTCCCCGATCCCCACCGCCGTCTCCAGGGCGCGTTCCTCCCCTGAAAAATGGTAATGATCCAACAGGCCCTCCACCCACTGATGGGAGCAGACGATCACGCTGTCCAGGCAGTGGCCGCGGGAATGCTCCCACTGTCCTCCAAACAGAAGCGGATCCTGGCTGTAATGGCACACATCCACGTCCATCCAGTGGGAGGCCGCCGTAAACACATAATCCAGAAAGCGCCGTTCCCCCGTCCTGGCGTAAAGCAGGGCGCAGGCGTGAGGATAATCGTATTCGTTATTGGTCCAGACGGGCATTCCCTTCCCCCTGCCTTGGGTGGTGTAGCCCGGATCGGGCGCGTCTCCCCAGTTGAGCATCCCGTAACAGCGGGCATGGCCGTCGCACCTGGCGATCAGGGCAATTTCCACCTCGTCCTTCCTTTTTTGCTTTTCCACGAAAAGATCCGGCATGACGCCCGCATCCCGGAACACTTCCGGCTGGATAAAGGGCCTGTCCGGCATCTGATAAATGAGGCTCCGGTCGTCCAGCTCCAAAAGTCCCGTCTGCGGATCGTGAAAATGGAGTAAAAACCGCTGTTCCCGGGACATACCCGGCTGCATGGCCACCTGGCCCTTTCCCTTAGGCACCAGCAGGATGTGGACGCCCTCTTCATCGGCCCGGACGGCCTTGGGATAATTCTGCTGGGCCTGGAAAACGGTAGCGCACACGCCGCCCGTCCCATCGGTCCGATCCGCAAAGAAGGTGCCGTAGAACACTTCCGCCATATGCTCGTTGGCTTCCTTTAACAAATATTCCGCATCCACGGTTTTTTCCACGGACGCCCCACGGTTGCCGATGAGAAAATCCGTCTTGTAGTTGGAGCTGGCTGCGCAGGTGCGCACGCCTTCCACGCGGCTTTCGATCCCGGAAAGCTCCGCCGTCCCCAGCGTGTGAAAGACCGCTTCGGATAAGGCAGCTTCCCCTGCGTCCGAAAAGTCCGGCTTCGCCCGCTCCTCTTCTTCCTTTAAAACGCAGCCTTCCCTGGCGCCGTTTTGCGCCAGAAGCGAAAAACGCAGTTCGGCGATCTTTAGCAATTCGTCGGTGGTATTGATGATCCGGTAGGCGATCTCCACCCAGGGCTTCTCCGAATAGGCCGTCAGCTTCACCTCAAAGGTCACTGGACGCGGCCCCCTGCATTCCCCCATACAGCGCAGCACAGCCACGAGAGGGCCGCTTTCCATGACCCGCCATTTCCCCAGACAAAGCGTATAATGGCCGCCGTCTCCGTCCTCCAGGAACGGGCCTGCAAACTGCTGTGCCTCATATCTCACCTGGCCGTCCTCCAGCCAGTCGAACAGTGAAGACGCGCCGTCGGACACCTCAAACCGCAGGCCGCCCTCCACCACAAACCCATGTCCGGTCTGCACCAGCTTCAACCCCTCATAGCCAGAATTTCCCACCGGAAGGGCCGCCGGAGAGCCGCTGCCTTCTGCCCCCGTTTCCAGCCGAAGCACGGCTTTTTGGTTTCCGGGCAGATCCGCCAGGAAACGGACGAACAGGTAGCGGATGCTGCCGTCCCGATAACGGGACGTAACCTTCGTCTGAACCGGCATCTGCTTTTCCCCCTGAAAAACCCGCACGCCCTCTGCGCTGCCAAGCTTTCCCTCTGCAAAAGGCACCGCTATGCAGCAATGCTCCCGCGGCCTGTCATAACGGTATAGCTTCGGAAAATAAAGTTCCATAAAAACCTCCCTTCGTCCTGCCCTTTCTCTCTTTTTTGAAAAACCTTTCCCTATGATCATGAAGCGTCCGGCTGCTGGCCGTCGTGCGCCTGCCACTTGCATTCCGTGATCTCCATTCCGGTAAAGACCGCCCTGAAAGAAGAATCCTCCGGGCTGCAGGCATATACGCCAAACGAAATTTCCCCGACGGCATCCCACATATGGCAGATCCGCATCTGGGAAAAACGGATCCCGTCCCGGGAACATTCGATGCAGAAATCGTCCTCCCGGCGGCTCAGGCGGTACCACATGGATTTGACCGCCGCGTCGATCTCCGTCGTCGCCCAGTCGGAATATCCGTGGTTGGTCACAACGCTGCCCAAATGCTGAAATTCCCCGTTTTCGTATTCGATAGAGCCCTTCAGCCAGTTTTCGCTGTCCAGATACAAAACCACGCCGCACTGGTCGAACCTCTTTTGGCTTTCAAATTCCGTCTTTACCACGAAGGAAAAATACTTTTCCGCCGTCCGCATCTGTAAAACCGGGGCGTTATCGTTCCGAAAATGATAATACGTCCTCTGCCACAGATCCGTATGGGGCCTGGTCATCACCTCGATCCGGCCGTCCGCGACGGTATAGGACAGCGGTTCCCGCGTCCATGTCAGCTTTGTTATGTCAAACATCATATTCCTCCTTTCCATGTCCTTTCCAAAATACAAGGATCTTAAATGAGGCTTTCATAAGAATTTTCCATCACGTTGGGCAACAGGGAATAAATATTGCATCCGCATTTTTCATCAAAGTACCTCTTCAGTTCCATAAACGCCCTCCATTTCGCCAGCGTAAACTCCGGCAGGCCATGCCTGAGCGCCACATCGACCAGCCGCTTCTCCATGATACACGCCCCGTTGGGCAGCGAGATCGCGTCGCATAACTGAATCAGCTTATCATAATCATCATAAACGGTCTCCCTGATATATTTGTCCAGAAAGGCTTTCTGCTCTTCCGTGCAGTCATATTTTCCAAAATAAATATCGGCGTTATGGATCGGGAAGGAATGGGTCAGGCAAATGCGCGCTATCTCCGGTTGGTCAAGGCGCATCATATAATCGTATCCGTCAAAAATATGTAAAATGGCTTTCACCCCTGCCCTTCTGCCAATGTCGTGCAGCAATCCCAGCACATACGCCCTGTCCGCGTCCATTCCGTTTGCTTTATCCGCGATCCGCTTTGCATTTTCCGCCACTGAGACGCTATGCGCTTTCCATGGGCCGGGATTCTCTGCCGCGCCTTTTTCCAATTCGTATTCCGCTTCCGGTATCGTCAGCATGGATTTTTCTCCCTTCCGATCCTATCTGTCAAAGGTGAACCAGTCAAACGCCGCCTCGCCATCGCCGCAGAACTCAAAGTAAACCGCGCGCCTGCCGATGACCCCGCTGGTAAGCGGCACTCCGTACTCTGTTTTCCCCGGCTCCAGGGAAAACTGTGCGATAACCCTGCCGCGCCAGGCGTCGATCCGAACCTTTACATCCATCTTTCCGTCACAGGACGCCGAAACGGTGCAGGTCTTTGGCGCATTCAGGCCAAACTGCAAATACCGGAAACCGGCGGTGGTGCCGTCCTTTATCTTCACGATCGGGGCCGAAACGCCGTCAACCTGCTCATATACCGGCTGAATATAAGCCTGTCCGAGCGGCGAAAGGTGACAGGCATAGCCCGCGGAAATGATCTGATAAGCGTCGATGCCGTTGACCAACGCGCCCGAGGAAGTCTCCTCCACGGGCTTTGCGCCCACCGGCTCGCCGTTTATATAGGTAACGTCGCCGATATAGATCTTCCCGTCTTTGCCAACGGCAATGTCCACAGGCTCGATCATGCCCTGCCGGGAAAACTCGTCGGTCCCGGTATGGCGGTGATAGAAAATATACCACTGGCCGTTGATCTCCACCAGGCCGCCGTGATTGTTCCCCCAGCGGTACGTCTGCTTTCCGGTGCCGTCGGAAAGCCTCAGGATCTCGCCGCCGTTGAACGAGATATCGCCGCCGTCCTGATAGCCCGAAAGCGGACTGTCCGACCACTTATAGCTGAGGAAGCCGTTGCACGGCTCATATACGCCCAGCTCCGGCACGGGGGTCACATACCGTTTGGAATAAACGTAGACGTATTTCCCATTGATCTTTCTGGGCGAAGACGCTTCAAAAAACGCATCCCGCAGATCCACGCCGGAGGCATTGTTCTTTTCGTTCCACGGATCGGGGATGTGGCCGATGGGATTGCGCACAAGGGTCCCTTCCTTGATCGTACACATATCGTCCTCCAGTTCCGCGCAGAACGCCGCGCAGAATCCCCAGAACGCGTATACCCTGCCGTCGTCGTCCACCAGCACGCCGGGATCGAAGCCCAACTGGGTCAGCCTAGGATTTTCAAAAGGGCCCGCAGGATTTTTGGAGGAAGCCACCACGATCCGGGAACCGTGATCCTCAGCGGCATAAAGATAGAAAGTATCACCCTTCTGAACCACGTCGGGCGCAAAAAGGATGGAGTGGTCGGCCGCCTGATAACAGACCCCGTGATACGTCCAGTCGGTCAGATCGTCCACCGGCGCGCTCCAGACCACCTGGTCCCTGCCGCAGTAGGCGGTGCGTTCGGTGTCGTGGGAACCGTAGACATAGACGCGCTTCTCGCCGTTATACTCAAAAACCCGCGGTTCGCCGTCGGGAATATGCTCCCAGAGGGGGAGGTAGGGGTTGGCGGATCTCAAACGTTCTTTCATTGTGATTCTCCTCTCTGCAAAGGCATGTATAATGATATTATACCTTATCCGCCTTCTAAAATAAATATCGGATCCGATCGTAAATGCTATTTCTTTTGCGCGCATGAAAGCGCAGAGACAGGACATACTAAAAAAAAACGACCGGAGGCACTCCGGGCAGAAAAAGGAGACAAATATGGACAACAAAGACACGGTATATTTGCTGAAAGAATGCGACGCGGGCACAAAAATGGCCATCTCTTCCATCGACGAGGTGATCGACCGCATCGGGGACTCCGCCATGAAACAGCTTCTCAACGAAAGCAAAAGCCATCATGAAAAGCTGGAAGCGGAAATCCACGACCAGCTTGCCCAGCATCAGAGCGAGGAAAAGGATCCGACGCCCATCGCCAAAAGCATGTCCTGGATGAAAACCAACATGAAGATGACCATGGACGACAGCGACGCCACGGTGGCGGACCTGATCACCGACGGCTGCAATATGGGCATCAAAACCCTGCATCGTTATCTGAACCAGTACAAGGCAGCGGACGAAACGTCAAAGGATATCTGCACCCGGCTCGTCTCTATCGAAGAAAACCTGTGCCGGGAGCTTCGCAGCTACCTGTAACGCTCATGAATCAAAAATAACGTGCGCCGCAGGGCGCATCCACAATAAGGGCGCCGCAATGCCTGCGGCGCCCTTTCCCTTTTGCCTAGATCAGCCGGTCAAACGAAGCTCAAACCGTTCCGGAAATGACCAGCGTGCTGACGCCGGGATTGATGCTCCAGACGCCGGTAGCCGGATCCTGCGCATAGGTGGCGGCAGGAACCGTTACCTGTCCCGCAATGGTCGCAAAGGTTCCGTCCAGCTCGCTATAGGTATAATTCGTCCCCTCGGACCAGGCTGCCCCGTTGAAGGTGACGGACAAATTCGTCAGGATCGGATTGAAGGTATCCGTGATCACAGCCGCAGCGGCCGCATCCGCTTCCGCGCTGCCCGTATTCTGGATGAGGAACGTATAAGTCAGCGTACCGTTTTCCGTGACGGGAACCGGGCTGACGGATTTGGTAATGCTCAAAACCGGTTCGCTCTCCGCCGTAACCGTCTCCGTCACCGTGACAGGCGTTACGCCGGTGCCGCTGATCACGGCCTGGTTGGTGATGGCCGCGTCGGTTCCCAGCGGTGCGAATTGGTTGACCTTCGCTTCATAGACCAGAAGCACGCTGCCGCCCGCCGGAACCGTGAGGCCGGAGATCACCAGCGGAGGGCCCGCCGTGACCGTCGGCGCTCCCTGCAAAACGCCGTCGGAATAATAGCGTATTGTCCCGGCGGTGTAGGTCAGCGGCGTCACCTGCTGCGCGCCGACGGCATAGGCGCCCAGATTATCCGATACGGATATGCCGGACAGCGCTGTGGTGCCGGAATTTACGATACTGATGATATAAGTCACCGTATCGTTTTGGCCGTACTCTTCCCTGACCGCCGTTTTCGCCGCAGACAGCACCTCGAGTATCTCACCCACAGCAATGTTGGAATTCGTCACCGAATTGTTGTACGCCAGGCGGGCCTGATTGGTAAATTGTGCCATGATGAAACCTCTCTCTTTTCGTATTGTAGGAACCCTTTGGGTTCTCTCTATATCTTATTCCCGCAATACGGGAGGGTGACAAAAAACCGCTCCCCCTTTCCCAAAGCCGTCATCCGGCAAAAAATCGTCAGTTCAACCGCCAGATCCCCAGATTCAGATACCCCGCAAAGGTCACCCACAAAAGATAGGGAACCATGAGATAGGCCGCCGGCCGGGAAATCTGCCAAAACCGCCGGATAGTCACAACGATCAGCGCCCACAACAAAAGCAGCCAGAAAAAGGAAAACAGATACCAGCCGAAGTCGAAGAAAAAGACCGGCCAGAGAAAATTTACCAAAAGCTGGTAGAAATAGACAGAAAGCGCCCTCTGGATCTCTATACTGTCCGCCTGCGAAGACAGCACGAGATAAGACGCGATCCCCATCAGCACATACAGCACGGTCCATACCACGGGAAACAGCCACCCGGGCGGCGACAGCGGCGGTTTTTCCAGCATGGCAAAGTCCTGCATCCCGCCGCCCGACAACAGGGCGGACAGCCCGCCGATCAACAACGGGACCGCGATACAGACAGCGAGCAGAAACCGGTTATTTTTCATTTCCTCACCTCCCCTACAAAATATGCTGCGGCAAAATCCTAATATTCCTCATTTTATGGTTGACTTTAGTCTGCTAACTTGCTAATATTGTGGCGTAGCGCGACTACAACAGATTTGGAGGAGAAATGAAAATGAAAAAATTACTGGCAATGACACTGACGCTGGCCATGGTCCTTTCCATGGCGGCCTGCGGGAACTCTGCGGCTCCCGCGTCAAACGAACCCGCCGAAACGGCGGCCCCTGCAGGAACGGCTGCAGCTGACAGCGATCTGGCCTATGTGCAGGGCAAAGGCACTCTGGTAGTGGGTATCACGGAATTTGAGCCCATGGACTATCAGGATGAAAACGGCGAATGGATCGGCTTTGACGCCGACATGGCCAAGGCTTTCGCCGAGAGCCTCGGTGTAAACGCGGAATTTATCGTGATCGACTGGGATAACAAGGTCCTGGAGCTGGACGGCAAGACCATCGACTGCGTATGGAACGGCATGACGCTGTCCGATGAAGTAACCAGCGCCATGGAATGTTCCAACGCGTACTGCAACAACGCCCAGGTAGTGATCGTTCCCGCCGATGTGGCGGATCAGTATCAGGATACAGACAGCCTTTCCGGCCTGAGCTTCGCGGTAGAAGCCGGAAGCGCGGGCGAACAGCAGGCTCAGGCTCTTGGACTTTCCTGCACGGCTGTGACCGCCCAGGCGGACGCGCTGATGGAAGTGGCGGCAGGCACCTCTGATGCCGCGATCATCGATTCCCTGATGGCCGGCGCCATGGTGGGCGAAGGCACCGGATATGCGGATCTAACCTATACCATCGGCTTAAACAGCGAAGAATACGGCGTTGGGTTCCGCAAAGGCTCCGATCTGGCCGCTGCGCTCAACGACTTTTTCAAGGCCAGCTACGCGGACGGCAGCATGAAGACCTGCGCCGAAACCTACGGCGTACAGGCCGCGCTGATCGAACAGTAACGCGCGCTGCCAATAAGGCAGGTTGCGTTTTTAAAGTCTTGGACATATCGTATTCTTACAGAGGGCGGCGCTTGTCCGCCCTCTTATTTCTAAGGAAAGCAGGCTAAACCATGAAACTGATCCTGGAACAGATGCCGGTGGTTATCAGCGCCTTAAACATCGGCTTTATCCAAACGCTGAAACTTTTTTTCGTCACGCTTTTGGGCGCATTCCCGCTGGGGCTGATCATCGCCTTCGGTTCCATGTCCCGCTTTAAACCCTTAAGCTGCGTCACCAAGCTGGTCGTCTGGGTGGTGCGCGGCACGCCGCTGATGATCCAGCTTTTGATCATCTATTACTTTCCGGGGCTGATCCTGAACAATCCCATCTGGGGCGGCGGCGAAACGGGGCGGTTCCTGGCGGCTTCCACGGCTTTTATTTTCAATTACGCCTGCTATTTCTCCGAAATCTACCGGGGCGGCATCCAGAGCGTTCCCATCGGCCAGGAGGAAGCGGGGCTGGTGCTGGGCATGAAAAAAAGCCAGATCTTTTTTAAGATCAAGCTTTTACAGATGATCAAGCGGATCGTGCCTCCCATGTCCAACGAGATCATCACGCTGGTAAAGGACACCTCCCTCTCCCGCATCATCGCCCTGCAGGAGATCATCTGGGCCGGGCAGTCTTTCCTGAAAGGCTCCCACGGTATTTCCGGCGCCATCTGGCCGCTGTTCTTCACCGCAGTCTATTATCTCATTTTCAATGGCATCCTGACCCTGCTGCTGGGACGCCTTGAGAAAAAACTGGATTATTTCAGATAAGGGGGAATGACGCGATGGCGATCTTAGAAGCACAGAATCTATGGAAAACCTTCGGCCGCACGGCCGTACTCAAAAATATCGACCTGACGCTGGAAAAAGGGCAGGCGCTCTCCATCATCGGCTCCTCAGGCAGCGGCAAAACAACGCTTCTGCGCTGCCTGAATTTCCTGGAACAGCCGGACAAAGGGATCATCCGGGTCAACGGTGAAACGCTGTTTGACGCCGCCGACCCTTCTACCCAGAGCGAAGCTTCCATCCGCAAAAAGCGTCTCCATTTCGGCCTGGTGTTCCAGTCCTTCAACCTGTTCCCCCAGTATACGGCTCTGGAAAACGTGATGCTGGCGCCAAAGCTGCTGGCGGCGGAACAGCCTGACTTTAAAGCGGGCAAGAAAGAGATTTACGCCCGGATCGAAGCCCACGCCAAAGAACTGTTAAACCAGATGGGCCTGTCCAGCCGGATGGCCAATTATCCTCACCAGCTTTCCGGCGGCCAGTGCCAGCGGGTGGCCATCGCACGGGCCCTGGCGCTGCACCCGGATATCCTCTGCTTCGACGAGCCCACCTCCGCCCTGGATCCGGAGCTGACCGGCGAGGTACTGCGCGTGATCCGGGAGTTGGCCGACCAGAACACTACCATGATCATCGTCACCCATGAAATGGCCTTCGCCCGGGATGTGGCCGACCATGTGATCTTTATGGATGAAGGCGTCATCGTGGAGCAGGGCGATCCGGAAGAAGTCTTTGAAAATCCGAGGGAGGAACGGACAAAGCAGTTTTTGTCCCGTTACAAACAGGGCTGAGCCAAAGAAACAACGGGACCTGCGCTGCTGCCCGCCCGGCAAAAGGCAGCGCAGGATCTCCGGGTAATACAGGGAGATCAGTTCGCCCATGGCGTCCCTGTCCCCCTGTTTCATTTTTCCGATCAGTTTCTCTTCTTTTTGCAAGATAAACCCCTTTTCCTTTGTCCTTTGGAAGGCCTTCTGTCTATTATAACGACCCGGCCTTCCAAAAGGATTTTCTCCCGTGCAAAAAACTACTGTTTTTTATCCACTGGTTTTACACGGGAATCCGCAATACCTGGCCGATCTGCAGCACACTGCTGGTCAGCCCGTTGGCCTGCCGGATAGCCTCTACCGTAGTCCCATAGCGGCGGGCAAGCTCCCAGAGCGTATCCCCGGCCCGGACGGTATATTCCACATACGATCCCTGGGCCACAGGGATCCGCAGCACCTGGCCGATCTGCAGGACGTCGCTGGTCAGCCCGTTGGCCTGCCGGATGGCGCTCACCGTCGTCCCGTAACGCTGGGCGATCAGCCATAGGCTGTCGCCCGCCTGTACCGTATAGTTGATGTAAGCTGTCTCCGGCCCGGGCGTCGGCACGTTTTCCCCAATGCCCAAATAAATATCATACAGCGCTTTCCAGGTACGTTCCCCCACGATGCCGTCCGGATCCAGTCCCCTTTCCCGCTGAAAAGCCTCCACAGACTGCCGCGTCCCGCTGCCGAAGATCCCGTCCTGCACAGGCGCAGGCACCGAGGGATAATACCGTGAGATCAGATTCAGCAAATACTGCAGCGTCACCACGTCCTGCCCCCTTGCGCCCTGACGCAAAACAGAGGCGGGCGGCACTGTCCCGATGCCTAGGCTCGTTCCCTCGCTGTCCAGTTCCCCTAAGCGGGTCACGGACGTATACAGGCTGGACAGCTTATTCCAGGTCGCCTTTCCCACCACGCCGTCCGGCGTCAGATTGAAGATCCTCTGGAACGACTCTACCGCCTCCCTGGTACTCTCCCCGAAGGTCCCCGCCGAATCGGTGATCGCAGGGATCGCCGGATAATTGCGGCGCACGCGGTTGAGCCAGGTCTGGAGCGTCTGAACGTCCAATCCGAAGCTTCCGATCCGCAGGGCCGTCCCCGGATAGGAAGTCACTGCGCCCGTGACGATATTGGTCCGGGCGATCCCGATATCGTTGGGATAATAATAACGCAGGATCTGCAGCGGTGTATAGCCCCGCTCTGCCAGAGATACCGTCCCCCACTGGGAAAGGCCCTGACAGGTGACCGTTCTTCCGTTACAGAAGGAAGTAAAGTAGGGCGCTTCCTGTCCCTGCCTGCGCACATATTCCCCAAACACCTCCTCCACGGCATCGCTGATGGAACTGTAGATCGGACGGCCGGGGACATAATACTGGTCGTAAGCGGTGCTGTTCGTAATATCGAAATCATATCCCCGGCTTGTGTACCATTCGGTGTATACGCGGTTCAGGGCAAAGGTCATGATCGCGTATATATTTGCCTTTAGGGATGCCTCCGGCCAGGTGGGGTAGATCTCGCTGCTGGCCACATTTTTTACATAATCCAGAAACGGGACCCGGACATTTGCCGCCGGCTCATCCGGCGCCCCCAAATGTACCGTGATCGGATCCGGGATCACCACCTGACGAAGCACCCGCGCGTCCGCTGACGTACCCTGTTGATTCCGTCCCTGCTCGGAAGCCACGGCCGGACTGCCAACCGTCAGTTCCTCCCCCAAAGCTTCCTCCTGATTTTGATCCTCCGGCAGCGGCACCATGGAGACAGGCAGCACGGCGGTCTCCCCGTCGAAGATCGGGATCCGCTCTACCGTAACCGGTTCAAACCCCTCTGCTTCCACCTTCACGCCATAACTAAAGTACGGCGCCCCCAGATAATCCGGATTCCGGGAAAAATTCCCGTCTGTCGTCTCCAGCGGGACGACCGTCGTTTCTCCGCTTTCATTCGTAATGAGCCGATAAAGGACATTACCTTCGTCATCCAGAACCTGGACCAGCGCGCCGTCCAGGGGAATGGCCTCCCGCGCCGTTCGCGTCTGTATCTGCAAATATCCAATGGCCATAATTTGCGTTCCTTTTTTGCTTATCATCCTAATAAATATGCAAAAAAAGAGGGGATGTGATATCACATCCCCTCAAAAGATCCGATCGGCGTCAGCGGTCATGCTTCCTGCGCCCTGTCAGGCCGCGGGCCGCGCTCAGACAAAGAGCGACGGCGGAAAGCAAAAGCAAAGCAATCCACAAAAGCGGCGCGCCGGTATCTCCGGTCGGCGGGCCTCCTGCAGCGTCTGCCGCAGCCGTACTTTCCGCGCCCCCATTTCCTGCAGGAGTTCCTGCCGTAACGGTATTATTGGTAATGGGATTGGCAGTAACGGGAGTTCCCGCAGGATCTCCTGCAGAATTACTTGCTGTATTATTATTGCTTGCGCTATTATCCCCCGCGTTATTATTGCCCGTATTATTATCTCCCGCAGGAGCGTTTCCGCCCGACGGAGCAGACGGTTGAGGCGTTGTCGGGGCCGGATCGCGGTAAGCAATGACATAGGTGGAGAACCGGTCGGTCTGGATCGTGATCGTATCAGGATCGCTGTCCAGATCTTCCAGCGCAACTGCAACGCCGTCGTGTACGCGAATGATCCGGTAAGTACGTCCCTGTGCCCGAAGCGCATCCGGCACTGAAATGACCAGGGTAATGGGCTGGCTCGTACTCTCAACCGTTTTTTGTTTCTCACCAACAGTCTTCAAAATCGAAATATCCAAATACTGTCCTACCGTAAAGCCCGGAAGCTGCATGTCAATACACTTCTTCGCCTCCTCCTTATCCATTTCGGGGACGGTATTGTCAGCATTCTTGACGATCAGGGATATGAGGACGTCTATGCCCTGCTCCATCTCTCTCCTGTCCTCGTCCGTCAAAACCCCATTCTCCACATCGGATGACAGGGATACCGCAGGAGCGCCCGCCTCAGGCTGGACCTCCACTTCCGCATCTCCCGTCCGGTCTTTCACCATCACATTGACCGTCCTGGTGAGAGTGATCGACTGTCCGGGGAAGTTCTCCTGATCGGGATGTGGGAAAACGACCGTCACCTGAACGGTGGTACTCCCTTCGCGGTTTCCGACGACAACCGCGTTCAAAGAACCGCCGTTCCTGACAGAAACAAAATCGCCCGTATTGGCCGTAACAGATACCGTATAATCTTCATAACCCTCCGCGATCTCAATATCCAGTTCCTTCTCTTCACCCTCAAAAACCGTCAGGGTCGCAGGGGCTGTAAAGTTCAGTTCCGCCGGATATTCTACCGGCGTCGCCTTGTGTTTGGAGCTGTTGGCGATCTTGACGTAAAGGCTTCCGCCTTTTGCATCCAGGGCATCACTGTCCAACGTTACCTTTATCGTACCGGCCTTAATATCCGTCTCAGTAACCGTCACAGGCTCATTCTCCGGATGAGTTTCCTCCTCGTCCCGATAGAATAGAATCCTATCGCCTGCCGTCAATCCGCTTTTTTCAATATCCACCACCGCATAGTCGTCATATCCCTGGCTGCCAGGCAGGTTATAGACGGTAGCCGAAATGATCCGGAAATCTTCCGCCAGCTTGATCCTGGTGCTGCCCGCAACCTCGCTGTAATTTGGATCGTCCGGCGTGAATGTCCACCGATAATCCCATTCTTCTTTCACAACGATACCGGGATCGTCCCAGTGAAAAGTCCCCTTCAAAGGATTCTGGTCTATGCCCTTAGCGCCGTCCAGTTCTACCTCTGTCAGCGGCGTTCCCTCTTTGACAGGTCCGCCCTTCACCTTAACATCGGTCATATCCGGCAGCGCAGGAGTAATGATAAGGGTAGGCTGCAGCAGGTTGTCGGCATAGTTATCCTCATATTCCGGCCGTACATTGACATGCACATGCACATCGTAGGTACCCGCGTCAACAGGCGGCTCCGTGGTAAAATCGTCATGGGAACTTCCCTCCGCCGCCATCATGACGATATCCTTGTGAAGCCGGTACTCAACCACCAGATCGGCCTTTTTCTCATCATCGCTTCTGGTCACTTTTGCATCAATGCTATGGGATTTCCCATCATAAATCTCCGATCTGTTCTCCGCCGTCACAGGAACCGTAGCCTTATACAGCAAAAAGACCGTTATCGTGCCGGTAACTCCCTCTTTATAGTTGTTTTTGTCGGAAGGCGTAAACCTCCATTCCGCCTCATAGGTGCCCTTATCTATAGGCAGCTCCGCTTCCGGGTCGACCCACTCCAAAGTGCCGTCTACAATCATGGAGGCGTTATGGGGATTGACAAAAGTTCCGTTGAGGGCCACGTCCTTCAGGATGCCGCCTTTTTTACCCGCTCCCGCCGAAACGCCGGCAGTTGAGACCTTAGGCGTGACCGGAACGACTTTCATGTCCCCTACGTTGACAGGATCTCCTGCCTTTGCGCCGTTATATTCTCCCGTGGTATAGTTGCCGCCATGGGCTCTGGCGGTTACCGGATAGGTGCCCGCGTCCGCTGCAGACGCCGTACCTTGGGAGGCATAATCCACATGGATATCCGTCAGGGCCTCTCCTTTTACAAGGCTCTTTTGGGGATTCGTATCGGCGGTGAACATCTCCCCGGTCAGCGTCAATTCCTCCCCATACTCTTTTTCGATTTCCTTCGCTTTGATTTCGATAGCTTTCGTAATGATCGTGCCGGAATCGCGGAAAGTCGTACGGGTCAGTTCGTAATTGCCTGCATCCCTTCCGGTAAGTTCACCGTAAGTAACAGTGATCACAGTAGCGTCGACGTCTTTAACATTATAAGCGGCGACCGCTTCCACGGAAACGTCATCGCCGTCGACACGGCCCTGCAATACTATCTTTGTGATCGCCGCATCGGTCGTCCCGTCATATACCTTCCGGGCCATCGGCTCAGCCTGGGGCGTGATCTTTGCTTTTTCGATCGTCAAAGTCTCTTCATGAATATCCTGCGCGTATTCGTCCGTCGCAGCGATCTCTGCCCGCACCCGGTATTGGCCCGCATTCCTGGGCGGGGTCGTGGTCCACTCCCCGTCCACTTCATACTTTACCTCAATAGGAGTACTGTCATTTTTCCGATCGGATGTAAAATGCAGCCCCTGTGCTTTTCCATTATAAGTAAATGTCGTTCCGCCCTCCAGGCTGATCGCAGTAGGTTTCCTTGCACCCACTCTGACCTCAACCGTACCGGCCACAGACTCATAATTTCCCTCATCATCGCCGGAGGGTACAAAGATCCACTTATGGGAACCCGACTGGTTCAAGACCTCGTCCGCCTCATCCCATTTCAGATCGCCGGTGACGAGCGCCCCGGTATACGGATTGGTAAAGGTACCGGACAGACGGGACTCGAAAAGCTTCTGCCCTTCAAACAAACCAATAGCGTTGACCCCGCCGTTTACAGGCGTAGCCTTGGATACCCGCACCTTTGCACCGTCTTTAAACTCAACAGAATAATGACCAGCGTTATTTTTCAAAGCGATGCCATATTCGCCGACCTTCGCGTCAGCGCTAAACCCGTCACTGGTCAGGGTAACGCCCAGACTGTTCAGAGTATACCCTGCGGGATCTATGATAACGGGCACATCCGCCGCTCCCTTTGTCTCACCGTATTTTTTCTCCAGATCAGAAGCCGTAACGGTCGCCTTGCCGCCGATGATACGCATTGACAGCGTCAAAGGATACATTTGCGATCGGGATCCCCCTGTATAATCCGCATAAACCCAGGCCAATCCCTGATAGCTGCCGATGCCGGCGCCGGGCGCCGGTCCGACAGTCAGCTTAATGGACGAGCCGTGCTCCTTCAGGTCGACCAAAGGCACGCCCGATCCGCACACTCCCGAATCGCTGCTAAATTGGAAACCTTCAGGTATGGAAACGATCCTGACATTCGTCCATGGCTGATTACCGGTATTGACGATCCACAATTCCTTGGAATCGGACGCTCCAACTACTACATCCCCAAGATCCAGCTTGTCTCTATGGGTTCCGCCCTGCTCGCTGTCCCAGATCTGTAATTGCCGGACGGACTGTTGGCCATAGGCGGCATAAACCGTTATTTCATAGGGGGCAACGCCCTCCAGCGCCCCCTCCAAAGTATCGACAACCCCGCTGTAATCTGTCACGCCGGACTTTTTGGCCCATCCCAGATAACCGTAAAAATTCCCTTCGCTTTCCAGTTTGGGTGTGGAAGGAAGGCCATAATTCCCCCAGCGGCTGTCCTTCATGCCATAAGAGGTAAATCGCTTAACACCATTTTCAAAACTTCCCTCGCCGGCGTCGAACGTGACCTGATAAATCTCAACGCTCTTTGAGACACTGTTCTCGGGGAAACCGGTTCCTTTTACCTCCAGGGTGTACACTCCCCCCTTGCTGATACTGGTATCCGGCCACCACAGATAATCATAATAAACGCTTTCTTTCACATGTATCTTGCCAAGAGGGATCTCCTCGTCATCCACCGTCAGCGCATACTCATAGTTATCCGGTTCAAATCCTTTTTCCACAGTAGCAGAAAAAACGTAGCGCTCATTCATAGCGTCCGTAATGAGCGCGCCTGAGTCCCAATATTTCACTGATACAAGACCAATGTCATCAGCCAGGGGCATGATCCCGTTGTCCAGCGCCATGGCCATCAGATCCACTGTTTCGGTCTCCGTTTCCGTCTCCGTTTCCGTTTCCGACACTGTATCTTCCCCGGCAGTCAATGTCCCGGAAGTCTCAGGGACCTCTTCCATTTCCTCTGTCCCCGGAAGAACCTCCGTCTCGCCTACATTCTCTGTCCCGGAAAAGATCTCCGTCTCATCGACATCCACTGTCCCGATAAGGCTCTCCACCTCGTCGGTCTCCCCTGTTTCGGAAGGCGTCACGGACACGTCGGTCTCTTCCGTCGCAGAAGGCGCGGAAACCTCGTCTGTCCCCGTGGTTTCAGGAGGTACGGAAGGCTCGCCGGTATCCTCTGCCGTCCCGTAGGACTCCCCCGGGCCCCCAACGTCAGACCCGTCGACCGTTCCTTCCTCTTCCGCTGATCCTTCCGTGGATCCCGCCGGATCTGCCGTCGCGTTGTCCTGAATTTGCGCCGCCCCAGGATCCGGGGATGCCGCGAAAACGCCCATCGGCAGCGCGGTCAATCCCATCATCAATGCCAGAAAGATAGCCCCTGTACGTCGTCTCATAACCTGTCTCCTTAATTTTATGATCAGCCTTGCGGCATGAAGCAGCCCTTGTTCAGAATATCTGCAAAAAGGCAATCCGCATCTGTTTTTAAGGTCTTTATCATATCATGTTTTTCCCTCATTGACAACCGCTCCCGCTCAAATGTTCTTTTTCTTTATGCAAAAGTACAAAGAGGCTGTTACAAATCACGCTTTAGGGGTGAAATTATGCTGCTCCTGCGTTTTGTACCCGTTAACCAATCAATTTTTCCCTATTTTGCGTGGTTTTCTCTGTTATTATAGCAAAAGGAAAAGGCCTGCGCAGGGCAATGGGTCATCCGGAACCTGGCCGCATATGTCATCCTGCATATCGGCAAAGAAGGGCTCAAAGATATCCTGTCGCCAGTTGAATCCACTCACTGGATGCAGCAAGCTGCATGCTCCAGGATCGGTTGAAACCCATAAATACTGATGGTTTGAGGTTTTGAAGAAAATCTTAATAAAATGGCCTCGATTTTTGATTTTACCAAAGAGCTTTCTTTGATGCAGATAATGTTATTTAGTTTCTACGCAATCCTCATGGAAATAATTGTTCCCCGCTTCCGGTCAGTTTAACACATGACCTTCGGCTTGGTGATCAATGAACGAAATGCCTGCCAGTTCCCATGCAATGATCTCCTGCTCTAACTTGACATCTTCTTTGAGCATATAAGAAAGTTCTTTGCAATATAACCCTGAATTCATCAACGTCTTTGCTTTCTTTTGGTCAGATCCGTTTAATTTTTTCCCGTACATCTGAAACTTTACCAGATCATCCACTCCCATATGAAACGGCTCAAAACTTATTCCTGTTCCCCGCTTTAAGTTTTCCAAAATATAGTACCCATCTGGATCCAGATCACCGAAATGATACCATCTCAATTTGGGATTTTCCTGTGCCAGACGCGTGATAAAGTATTGCTTTAACGTATTGTGATATCCACTCAGGAAAATATAGAATGTATCCTGTTCATATATTCTATGAAAAGACGCCAAATTTTCAATGGTCATTACCTTTGCATTTTCTATAGATAACTTATCTATATTTTTAATAGTTTCAGCAGAAAAAGCAATTGGATTCTCTGGTGTTAGGCGCAATACAGTTCCATTCTTCAACTGAAATTCACCATTACCTCGCAGATATATATAAGAGGGATTTGCATGAATATTGTGTTCTCCCAAAAGGATCAGTTCTTTTTCCCTGCTGTCCGATACGCCAAACAATCGATCCTGATAATTTCCATATTTTTCCATTATCTTACATGCTGTGGCCCGGTAATATTTCTCAAATACTTTGGTGTTTCCAAAAAACCGTATGGATAATTCTCTTTCCAAAAATTCATCCTGGTTATTCAAAATAAATTGTATCAGTGGAAGTAGATTCTCCGCTTTTTCCTTTGAGACCTCTGGTTTATTTCCCTTTTCCAGCCGTCGAATCTGTTCCCTGCAGAAACGATCCAGTAAAACGCTTTTCCCTAGAAATTTTTGATATAAAGCAATCTCCTGACTGATCAGTTCTTTTTTTTCAGTCCTTCCCAGTATTGAATAATATTCTGCAATTCTCTCCTCTTCTGCAACTATTTTTTGAATCTCATCATTTTTCAAAATGATTTTGACAAGACCTTCCCTTTCCAGCGTCTGCACATCCTGTTCAAAATCCGATATTTGGGTTACATCAGCAAAGCTGTCCCTGTAGATCTCACAAATATCCTCTGGTCTAATAAAAAATCTCTGCTTTATGAAGTTTCTGTCGGTGTAACTTTTGCTGTTCTCATATTTATCCAAAAGTTTTTCTAAAACCATCCTTTGATTTTTATTAATATGAAAAGACATCCTTCCTAACCAATCCTTCCACCATATTTGTATACCGTCCAGTAAGCACCAGACTAACCGTAGACTGAATAAAACTTCCAATGCTGTTAATCTTTTCCGGCGGTGCGGCATAGATCACCTGAAAATAATTTTCCTCAAAATACTTCACCATCTGTTCTATCCGCTCTCTTGAAAGTGCTGAAAACGCCTCGTCAATAAAAGCGAGCCGTACACAGTCGCTGTCTTTCGGATAACACTGCATCAGACTGGCCGCCAAAATAATAAAATATGGTGTCTGTTTTTCCCCATTGCTGGCAGATCCATGTTTCTTTGACAAATCGGCTTCTATTTCTTCCTCTCCCTGCCGGCTGGATATTTTCATATCATAGGTAAAATACTTCCGATAATCCGTATATTCCTCTTCGTCCCCTTCTTCTAATATAACGTTCATAAAGTCTTGAATATCATGCTCTAATTCTTCATCCGTCCGGTTGCTGCTCAAGTAAAATTCAGGAGATCCCAGATCTCCTAATTTCTTACAGATACGGAAAAATTCCTTTCTATCCGCTTTTTCTTCCATCACAAAACGATAGGTATCATTCCCGAAAGGAAGCTGCCTCAGTTCCCGATTGATCAATTCGATTTCCATGCGGGCATTGGCTACTGCCTCATTAATTTCTGCCACAAAGTCATTCATAAATGCGCTTTCCAAGATTTTGGACTGTTGCTCTAGCTTTGCAGAAACTTCCTCCAGCTTTACATTGGATATTTCTTTCATGTGGCTTCTATAAAAGGGGATAAAGGAAACGCCACGCCTGCTTAAATCAATCTCTGCAATTCTGGCATAACCCATTTGAAGATTTTCCATCTCTTTTATGCAGTTATCCAGCTCTCCCGCCAAATTCTTAACTGTCTTCTCTTTTATTACCATGCAGGTATCTGACTTTGCCCGCAATCTGTAATACTCCTCCTGCATAGCAGGTTCCAGCTCTATAAATTTTTCTCTGTTTTCGCGATAATCCTGCTCCGCCTCATAGATTTCTCCTGCAATTTTTTTCAGGTTGTCCTGTTCCCGTTTAAGTTCATTCTCGCAACTGCGTATGGAACCTACTATCTCATCTCTTTCGTTTTGAACCGCACTAAACTGCCGCTCCGCTTTCTGCCTTTCTTCCAGCACGGCCATAAACGCCGGATTGGTCTCCAGTTCCTGCTCTTGTATTTTAAGGCTGCTTTGCTGCGCCCTGTCTGCTTTCAATTGCAGCGGCGCAAGGAAATCATAATGTTCCGCTTTCCACTCAATTCCTCCAATTTCCTCTATTTGCCTCTGAATCAAATCCTGCTCTGCTATCTTATTTTTTAATCCTGCTTTTTCCTCCTCCTGTTCCTGTCGGAGCTGTTCTAGCTGTAGCTTAATCGCATCGGCTCCCAGATAATATCTGGTTTTCTCCAATTTCATATTAGAGACCGCATAGCCTTTTGCCAACATACCGTTTTTCATGAGCCCTCCCTGTGGATGCTCATGAAGCTCCTCCAGTGTGTCGCACAAATGTATTCCATTCAACAGATAATTGGCATATCTTCTGGCAAAAATATTCGGGATCGACAACACTTCAGCGGCAGACCCCTTTGTTACCTCAGATTCCGGCAGCTTATCAGTAATAACCACATTAGCATCGTGAAGCCTTTTATCCTGCAATATTTTCATGGCTTTCAGACAATAAGCTCCATCCACAATGATATGAAATCTTTTTCTGCCCAAAAAGGTTTCAATGGCTCTTCGCCAGCTTCCCGGTTTTACCTCGTTCACTAACTCTGCAAAGACTCTGATTTCCGCATGAATCCCCTGCCTTTCAAACTCACTGGAAATTTCCCTTTTTGCCTCTTCAATCTCCAGAGGCAACACCAGCTTATTGGCCTCTAGCGCCTTGATTTCACTTTCCCGGGCGTATATATCCCTTTGCATTCTATCGATTTCATCTTTTCCACGAATCCTGCTTTCTCTCAGCAATTCCTGATAATTTAAAATCTTCTCCGCCACACGCAAAAAGCTTTCTCTTTTTATATTGCCATCTATCTCCCCACTGGAAAGTAACTTCATATTCTGAATGTCCTGGGGAGTAAAATACACCTTCTTCGCTAACCAATTCTCCATTCCCGCGAATTTTCTTTCGACCCCCATCAACCGTTCTACGGACTTCTCTTCGCTTTCAATCTCTCTCTCCAAATTTCTGATCTGTTCCTTCAGCACGCGGACGCTTTCTTCCACACCTTTTATCGCATCATTGTTCTGGGCAGTCCGCAGCCTCTCCTGAGCCTGGTTCCATCTTTCCTCAATCCCTTTCTTCTGTCTTTCTCCTGCGCTCCGCCTTTCTTCTAGTGCTTTCATACGAAAGGCGATATGTTCCTTTTCCTGTTTTCTGTCGCAAAGATACTGATAAGAAAGCATCAGCTCCCGAACATGATAATTCCTGTTCTTTGCTTCATATTCCTGAGTTTTCTTTTCCAGTTCTGCCAGTTTCTTTTTGCTGAGTTTCAGATTCTCATACATCTCTCTAAGCTGTTCAAACTTATGCCTCTGTTCCCGAAGTTCCTTTAAGGAGTCCACCTTCCCGGGTTCCAGGACACAGTCCTGAATAAACTTATCAATATTATTTTCCGGGTTAAACGCCATCATCTTTAGAAGTTTTTTTCGATATTTCACCACATCGCAGCGGAGTCCCATAGCACGGGTAACCTGCGCCACGCCCTTGTCCTTAGACATAAAGGCGGACATTTTCATGGGTTCTCCATTGACAACAAGCTGATTTCTTGGAAAAACCGTTAATTTTGAGTCCTGAATGGAAGTAAAGACAATATCCTCCATTTTTATACCAGGCAAAACAAACCAATAAGACTTGCAGTCTGTTTCATTTGGCGATTCCATACACACACCAGTCACAAATGTGTTGTTATCAATGGGCGAGTAAAATTCCATGGCGATATAACTAACCACTTCCCCTGTTCTCAGATACCTGCTCTTTCCATTGCTTTTTGTGTCGCCCCGGGCATAACCGATAACCGTCCTATCTCTGTCCTTCGCCGCCAAATTAAATTGCGTATTACCCGTCAGCAGATAAGTCATAGCGTCAAGTATTGTGGACTTGCCGCTGCCGTTTACGCCTGTAAACAGGGTGGAGCCTTCCAGTTTCACCTGCACATCCTGAAACCTGGCCCATTGAATCAGTCGAAGCTTTGTTGCCGTTTTTCTATTCGTCACCATCTGCACTGTCCTGCTCCTCTATCTCAACTACGCTTATCTTTTTCATACGATCAACAGTTACTTCCACAAATTTTCTAAACTCTTCCATATCCATGGCAAACTCTAAAGACGGATAAAGCCGGATCAGACATTCCGCATCTCCCACTTTGCCATTTACCTCAATTAACTGGTATCGTGAAAACAACTCTAAAGCCCTCTTTAATACCGCTTTCCCCACTTCATCCCGAATGCCAAACTTCTCCAATTCAAAGCGCAAGTCCATTACAGAAGTCAGAATCGGCCGGGTAAGATTTCCCCCCTTCAGATTGTCCACATAAATAATCCACAGGCAGCATAGAACAATGCTTTCATCTTTTCTTAATTGAAGACGGTTGGATTGAATTTTAGCATTTTCAGTTTCTTCCACGTAATTTCTGAGCATGATCACGCCATTATTCCGATCCACTACGATATCAAAACCAATACATTGAAAATATTCCGAAAAGGGAGAGGGATTCTTGGATACAAAATAATAAAGGCGCTTGCTTTCCTCATTTTTATCCCGTACGATAAAGGTCTGTTTTAGCAGTCTTCTGCATGCTCTTTGAAACGTCTCTTTTTCAGACGATGTATATTGTTCCAGATATTGCTCAATACTCATTTTCCTCTCTCCTCACAATTTTAAATCTACGAAGCAGCATCTCATTCGCGCTTACATAACCCTCTTGCGGAATTATATCAAAGCCATTTTCATCTCCGTATGCCACCGCAGACAACGCTGCCAACATATCTTCCTTACAATCCATCGGAAGATCCTCTGCTTGTATTACCGTATTATTTTCCATGCAAACCCTAAGATATTCCCGCATCCTATCTTTTGAAAACGGATTGTACGCCTCCTTTTCCAGCGCCCTGCGCGCGTTTTCCAAGTGTTCCTCCGTCATCTCTTCTATTTCAGAAATAATCACCTGCCGAATTGCCTGCTGTTTTCTCGGGTATCTTAACGACGCCGCATCAATAAAAGAATGTGTTTCAAAGGTAAAAAGAGCCTGCAGGGTTTCCGGCACCTCATCCTCCCACCCCAGTTCATTCATTTCTTCTACGATATATTTTACAGTCTGTTCCACATTTCCTTTCTCATCCGTTTCCCGATTTCTAAGAAAGCGCGCCCTACCAATTGCTACTTGGAGATATACATTGATCTTGTGTTTGATGTCCCTCATGATCTGATCATAGTCCTCCACCAAAAATTTACGCGTTGATCCTAACATATCAAGGACATATTCCTGTGCGTCTTTCTTTTCCAATTCCTCCTCTGTCATGCACTCCAAAGCCAACCGGTTAAGTAATTCCTGATCTTCTCTCAAATTATCCAGTTTTGCGCGAATATAATTCCTATACACATGAATATTCTGTTGTTTGATAAGTCTGGAATACTCCCTAATAAAACTGCCGTCGAAATATTCCAGTAAATTTTCAGTCAAACTTTCAAGAGTTCCTTCGTTCACCATTCTTTCTATGATCTTTCGAATAAATGTAGATAATTTCTTCAAAGATTTCGATAATGCTTTTGCATTTATATGAATATTTTTAACGCCATTTACATATGGATTTTCTCGCCATAATTCTTCATTTTGAAAAGTATTATAAATATTGAATATATAACCTGAATATTCCTCTTTCTCAGGTTTTTCCAATTGTATCAAAAATTCTGCTAAAAGAAGTCCCTGTTCCGTTATCATGATCTGCTTTTCATAGGTGGCATCGTCGTTCTCTTCCTCCAGCCACCCTACACTTTTGGCGCAAAATTTCCGAAGGATCGAACTCGCAAGCTCAGTATGATTTTTCATAGGACCGGTTTCCTCATCCGCCTCCAGAGAAACATGATTCTCAAATAAATAGATCGCCAGTGCATCTCTTATCTGATTACGCGGAATCCGGTAAGAAATTTCTCTTTCATACTGCTCATAAATAACCCGCAGACACCGTGAATATAGTCTTTGGTTACTATTGCTGGCAAGATAATTAAAAAAATTTTCAGGTATGACATTAAAAACATCGCTTTTCTGTCGGGTTAGATTCATATTCGCCCTCACATTCTATGGATCAATGCGCTTGCAATTGCTTCTCTGAACATTCCCATTATCATCCATGCCAAAAAATCAACCGTATTTTTTTACGATTGATTTTCTGACTGTTTTAGGGTATTCAGTTTAAAAACGTTCTTCTCAAACCACCAAATTTCCCGGTTATTTTCTTCCCGGATGTTCCTTTAGAATGGCCGTGAGTATTTCCAGCAGCTTTTCCACGTCGATCGGTTTGGCGATATGCGCGTTCATGCCGCATTCCAGCGCCTGCCTGCGGTCTTCCTCAAACGCATTGGCCGTCATGGCTACGATCGGGATGCCGGCAAGCTCCGGATCATCCAGCGCCCGGATGGCCCGGGTGGCGTCGTAGCCGTTCATTTTCGGCATCTGGATATCCATGAGGACGAGGGCGTAGTATCCCGGAGAAGAGTTTTTCACTTTCTCTACGGCGACGGTGCCGTCCTCGACCGTTTCTACAATAAATCCCTTGTCGGCAAGAATTTCCTCTGCGATCTCCCGGTTCAGCTCGTTGTCCTCGGTCAGCAGCAGGCGCGTGCCCTTGAGATTTCCGGTCAGATCGGAAGCGGAATCCGTCTCCTGCGCGCTGAGCGTATTGCCGGTGGCCGCGATCAGGATATCTCTGAGTTCGGAAAGGAAGATCGGTTTGTTGCAGAAAGCGTTCACGCCCGCCGCCCGCGCCTCTTCCTCGAAAGCGGTCCAGTCGTAAGCGGTGACGATAATGATCGGCGTGCTGTCTCCCACGATGGAACGGATCTGGCGCACCACTTCCAGCCCGCTTAAATCCGGGAGATACCAGTCAATGATGTAGGCATGGTACTCATCGCCAAGCTCATACGCCTGTCTGGCGTGCAGGACGGCCTCTTTGCCATGCAGAACCCACTCGGGGCGCATACCGATCTGACGGAGCATTTTGATCACGCTGTCGCAGGTGGAAAAGCTGTCGTCCACGACAAGGGCGCGCAGCCCCTGAAGCTCCTGAACGATCTCCACCTTCTGCGGCTCCGCGCAGAGGCGGAAATCGAGATTGATGATAAATTCCGTCCCTTTCCCCTGCTCGGAGTGCAGCTGGATCGTGCCGCCCATCGTATCAACGATATTTTTTGTAATGGCCATGCCAAGCCCCGTACCCTGGATGCCGCTGGCGGTGGTGTTGCGTTCCCTCTCAAAGGGTTCAAAAATATGCTTCGTAAATTCCGGGCTCATGCCGATGCCGGTGTCCTTGACCCGGATCTCATAGGAACCGTAGCCTTTGGGGGCGCGCGGCTTCTGACGGATCGTCAGCGCCACGGTGCCGCCTGCGGGGGTAAACTTGATGGCATTGGAAAGAAGGTTCAACAGCACCTGGTTTACATGCAGCTTATCGCAGTAAATGTTCTCGTCGATAACGTCCACCGTGTCTATGAAGAAATTGAGCTGCTTGGATTGCATCTGCGTCTGTATGATATTTCGCATATCTCGGAAAATATCCGAGATGGAACATTCCTTTTCCTCGATGTTCAGTTTGCCGGATTCAATGCGGCTCATATCCAGGATGTCGTTGATCAGGGAGAGCAGGTAGTTGCTGGAAGAGAGGATCTTCTTCAGATATTCCTGCGTCCGCTCCCGGTTGTCCAGATTGGCCTGGGCCAGTGTTGTAAAGCCGATAATGGCGTTCATGGGCGTCCGGATATCGTGGGACATATTGGAGAGGAAGGTGCTCTTGGCCCGGTCGGCCGCCTCGGCCTTCTGCAGCTTCTCGGTGAGTACCGCGTGTTCGACCGCCTGTTTTGTCACCCGCTTTGCGCTGTTGCGCATCCACAGATAATACAGGATAACCGTGACAGCCATCAGAATCCCAAGAATGATACAGACGTCCCGGACCGCGAAGACGCTGGAGAAAGCCTCCTTCTCCGGCACATCGACCGCGATCGACCATTTATTGACCCCGATGGGGGCGTAATACATATACTCCCAGCCGTCGGTATCCGGCGTGCGATAGATGACGTAGCCGGAATTTAGGTTGACCAGGTCGTCCGTGTATTCCTCCCAGGTCTTGTTTCCCTTGGTCCTGCGGCCTGATTCGGCGGCAGAAGAATCGAAGATGTTCCCGATCGTATTGTGCCGGGTATCCACAAGAAAATCCCCGGATCTCGTGTCAACGATGTAGATAAAAGCGCTTCCGTTATAGATATTATCAACATTGAGGCTACCGGGCAGGGTCTCCAGATCGGTGACGCCGTAAAGCAGGTCGGCGGTCTCCCCGTCCTGGATGATCGGCACAAAATGCCGCAGGATCGGCTGGCCGGTGGAGAGGTTGTATGTGCGGTTCGAAATATGCTCGCCGAGCGGCGCCTCTTTGGCGAAGGAGATATTGCCAAGCTCCGAGGCCTCAAGGATCGTGCCGTCTGCGCAGAGGATACGGTCATCCGGCAGCAGCACCCTCACGTTCATCGTTTCGAGCAGAGGATTCGTACTCTCCATGACCGCCAGCGTGGCCTCAATATCGAAATTGTCCGCCTGCGAGATGATGTCGGCCGATGCGTTCAGAATACGGCTGTCGCGCTCCAGCTTGGACGTGATCTCTTCGATCGCAGTATTGGCCCCTTCCTCCAGCCGGCTTAAAGAGCGCTGACGGAGTACTGCATTGATCCTGAAATATGCGGAGAGCAAAAGTATAACGATAATGGCGATCACAATGCCTGTAGCTGTCAGGCTTTTATCCTTGTGGGCAGGTTTCGTCTGCGCTGTATGGCGGGTCATGAATGCGGCCTCCCTTTGCTGATAGGCAGCTTCCTGTGATTGATTCAGAAAAACAGGGGACTTTTTTAAAATTATAACAGACCGGGAAAGGGATGTCCAGAAAAAGGAGCGGCAGTATCCTCCGGGAACCGTGCCGCCAACATTTTTCTTTGCATTTGTATAAAGCAACTCCGCAGATATTCATACCGCAGCCGTTTTTCCTCTTTGGCAAAATGCGTCTCCCAGCCGTAGAAGCCGTATTTTTTCATTTGCCGCATCCCTCTACGATCTCAAAATATTCTTCGATCTTTGCCCGCGCTTCTTCCTCGGACAGATGAAACTGCGCCATCACCAGATGCAGGACGGTTCCGATCGAACAGTCCTGTGAAAACTTATCCCGTATCAGATCCATCGGATCCATACATCGCACCTTCCTTTTCTCCCGTTTTGGGAAAACGGCTTCTTATTCCTCCCGCGTCCAGACGATCTTCTCCGCGATCATCTGGTCAATATCCATGCCGATGATCTCTGAAGCCTTTGCCTTGACCTCTGCGTCGTCCGGCGTTCCCAGATATTTATACGTCTCATAACCCATCTTGCGGTTTCCGTCGATATCCTTGATGCCCAGATACAGCTTGCTCTCCATCTCCTGCTCGTGATCCGTCATCCGAAACAGCATAAAGGCGTCCACATCCGGCAGGGAGGCCGCTTTTAAATAACCATAGGCGATCGAGGCCGCCTGTTTCTCCTCCCCGAAAGCGGACGTAAAACCTATCTCAGCCAGGGAAATGCTCCTGACCTCGCCCTCCGGATTCAAAAATTCGGGCCGATGTATATAATCGATCAGAATATCCAGATTCTGCATGGTGATATAAGGGGTGGAAAGCGTGCTGCCCACCCACTTCGCAGGCCCGTTCCAGGCATAGGGATCCGTCAGCGGCGAATTATAGGGATGATAGGAAAGCCCCCAGTCAATGTTTCCTTCCCGCCTGATCCAGTAATTGAAACGATCCAGATAATCCCTGGCAAGGAAGCTTCCGGGATTGGACTTGCGGTTCCATTCCTGGTCAATGGAATTATAGATCCGGAAACTGGAATTGACGGCCTTCATCTCATTATAAATAATGCGGAACGCCTTCACATAGATATTGGTGTTAAAATCCAGCGAATCGGAATCCGTATACCACCATTCCGTCCGGGCATTGACCTCGTTTCCCAGGATCCAGTTGTCGATCTGTCCGTGATCCGAAGCGCCGCAGTAACGCTGTCCCAAAAAGGCGCCGATCGCTTTCAGATGCGCCGTTGCGCCGGGTTCCTCCACATTCAGCGCATAGCCCGGACAGGATGCCCCAAAGGCGCGGGGATGGATCAGATCCTGGGAAAACTGCCCGTCTCCGCGGTTCAGCAGCACCATAGTGACCTGAACGTCCATGGCATTATAGGTACGGATCATGTCATCATAATGTCTGATCTTTTCCTCATCAAAATACCAGGTCTGCCCGTTATAAAAGAAAGAGACGGCGCCGGGCACGGAAGAATCCGCGCACAGATCATCCACACACATATTGTAAACGACCTGCTGGATACCCAGATCTTCCAGATCGCCCTCCACAACGCTTTCCAGATCCGGCAGAATCCCCTTGATCCCGCTGTCCATCCGCTCGGCCGCATAGGGAGCCAGGTCCTCGGGATTGGTGATGTAGTGTTCGTCGCTGACCTGCTCCATCCGGCCGTGCCGCTGCATGGCGACCAGGAATTTCCGGGACAGGTTGGAATCCGCCGTGTTATAATGCAGCGGGAAACGCACCTCGGCCGTTTCCGCCGCTTCTGCCTCGCCAACTACCTTCCCGTCCGGCCCGTCCTCATACACTTCGTCGGCATAAAGATAAAAGATCCCGTCGTCGCTGGAGGGCACGCGATCGGCTTCGATCTCACAGACCACCTCCGATTCCTCGATCCGGCAGGAGACGATCCGCACCGTCCGATCCGCCGCCAACGCTGCAGGGACATTGCTGCCGTTCCTGTCGGCCAAAAGCAGTCCAAGCAATATGGCAGCGGCCATACCGGCCACCCGGAATAACTTTCTTTCGATCACCATCTGTATCCACCGGTTCCTTCCTTTATCGCAAGTTCCTTTTTTCATTCAAAGAAAATCCAAATACATTCCTGCTTCTTTTCCACTTCCACGCCGAGGATGCGAAGGTTCATCCAGGTATCGTCCACCTTTTGGTAGGAAAGCTGCACTGAACCTTCCTCCAGCAGCCTTTTTGTCAAATATTCGTAATCGATCCACTGAAGAAGCTGTTCCTGGTATTCGCTTTTTACATATTTATCCACATATAACCGGATCGCCGCGCTATAGCTAAAATCCGTCTTTTCCAGAAGCTGCAGGAAATAATTCGGGATATAGATGTGCCGCAGGGTATCCAGCTTCATATTGACAAAGTACACGCCCGCAAACTCCGTGGCAATCACCTTCAAAAAAGTTTCCGCATCCTGCTTTTTTGTCAGCATCCGCTCCAGTTCTTCATTTAACGCGCGGTTTTGCCGCCGGTCGCCTCTGCGTCTGTAATAAGCCTCCTTGTCGGCGCGCATGGAAAGCTCCGCCGCGCCGACGGCTTTATATACCGCGTCTTTATCCATATTGCTCACGCCTGCGGAGATCTCGTAATGATCCTTCCACAGATCCTGCCGCACTTCCGTAACGATCCTTTCCACGCTGTGTTTGGACAGCCGGTCGCTCAGCATCACAAACTCGTCTCCGCCGATCCGGTAGATCCGTCCCTCCGGAAAATATTTTCGCAGGGCGTCCGCCACGCTGCAGAGCATATTGTCGCCCTTTTCATGTCCCAGTTTGTTATTCATTTCATGGAGGCCGTTGACATCCACATACAGGCAGGTGATGCTGCCTTCCTCCTCTTTCTGCAGCTTTTGCAGATCCTCATTGTATTTGTGCCGGTTATACAGGAGGGTCAGCGCATCCCGGTTGTAGCCATCCACCAGTTTTTCCCGGGTCTGCAGTTCCCTGAGGTATTCTTCCTGGACGTCCTTCACATACAGGATCAGGATCTGATTCTCTTCCCGATACTCGATACTGGGGACAAGATCCATCTGTACCCACCTGAATTCCCCGTCCATCTTCCTCCGGTAGCGGCAACTGAGCTTTGCTTTTTCTTCCCTGAAATATGCCCGGAGCCGGTCTATCTCGGTAAACTGCCGATACACCTCCTCATCCTCGGCATATACGTTTCCCTGCTCGGCGAAACGGTTCCACCATTCGGAAATCCTGTCGGTCTTTTTGACAAACGTTTCCTGCTCGTACCTGTCTACCTTGACGCACTGGAAAGTATCCCTGGTCAGATTGATCTTCAGGATTTTATAATAGATGGCGGAGAGCGAAGAAAGGGCGTCTACCATGATCGTGGTATCCGTATCCGCTTCGCGCCAGGCAAAAACCACCCACGGGTTTTGGGGGCTGCAGTCCTTTGGCACCACAATGCTGAAAGTAGCCCATATATATTTTTCTCCCGCCTTGCGGGTATAGCTCTGCACGATCCGCCTCTCGCCGGAAAAGACCCGCGCCTGCACATAAGCTGGATCGGAAAATTTCAGATATTCCTCCGCATATTCGGACAGGACCAGCTTATCCTCCACCTGTTTTCTGATATAATCATAGATACTGGTAATACCCGAAAAACCCACGTCCTGCAGTACTTTTTCCATCTTCAGGAACTCATACCCGCCCGTGAGCAGGTTAACCCTGGCGATCTTCATAAAACCGTCCAAAAGCGTCTGCTCTACAAAGTCCGAGAGGCTGTTTTCTTCCTTTTCATACTCTTTCATCCCTGTGATCTCCTGTTTTAACGCGCTGCGCCGCCCATGGGGCTACAGGCCGGAATATTACGCTTCCCTTTGCTCCTGTCCCAGAATCTCTGTCAGTACCTCCAACAGTTTCTTTATATCGATGGGTTTGGCAATATGGGCGTTCATTCCGGATTCCAACGCCCGTTTCCGGTCTTCGTCAAAGGCGTTGGCAGTCATGGCCACGATCGGGATCGCCGCAAGCTTTGGATCCTCCAGCGCCCGGATGGCCCTGGCGGCGTCATAGCCGTTCATGCGGGGCATCTGAATATCCATCAGGATCAGCGCATAATAACCGGGAACAGAGTTTTTCACCTTTTCTAACGCCACGGTTCCATCCTCTGCCGTTTCCACCACAAAGCCGCTGTCGGAAAGCAGTTCCTCGGCGATCTCCCGGTTCAGTTCATTGTCCTCCGCCAGCAAAAGCCGTTTCCCCTGCAACTGCCGGGACAGATCCGGAATAGAAACCGTCTGCAGTTCCGGTTCCGTCCTGGATGTGGCGGCAAGCAGAACATCCCTCAGTTCCGACAAAAAGACAGGCTTGTTGCAGAAAGCCGTGGCGCCCGCATTGCGGGCCTCCTCTTCAAACGCAGTCCAGTCATAGGCCGTCACGATGATGATGGGCGCGCTGTCCCCTACGATAGCGCGGACCTGCCGCACTACCTCCAGCCCGCTTAGATCCGGAAGGAACCAGTCAATAATGTAAGCGTGGTATTCATCGCCCAGTTCATACGCCTGCCTGGCGTGCAGGACGGCCTCTTTGCCGTGCATCACCCATTCGGAACGCATACCGATCTGCCGCAGCATTTTGGTCACGCTGTCGCAGGTGGAAAAGCTGTCGTCCACGACCAGCGCCCGCATTCCTTCCAGCTCCCGGACCGCCTCTATGGTCTTTGGCTCCGACTGCAGGCGGAAATCGAGATGGATCATAAATTCTGTTCCTTTTCCCTGCTCCGACACCAGTTCAATGGTGCCGCCCATAGTATCGATGATGTTTTTCGTGATCGCCATGCCCAGCCCCGTCCCCTGGATGCCGCTGGCCGTCGTATTGCGTTCCCGTTCAAAAGGCTCAAAAATATGCTTCGTAAACTCCTCGCTCATCCCAATGCCGGTATCTTTGACCCGGATCTCGTAGGAGCCATACCCCCGGGGCGCGCGGGGAAGCTGCCGAATCGTCAGAGCGACGGTGCCCCCGGCGGGCGTGAACTTGATCGCGTTGGAGAGAAGATTGAGAAGCACCTGATTCACATGCAGCTTATCGCAGTAAATATCTTCATCCACCACGTCGATGGTATCCATAAAAAAGTTAAGCTGTTTTGAATACATCTGCGACTGGATGATATTCCGCATATCCCGGAAAATCTCCGAAATGGAACACTCTTTTTCTTCAATATTGAGCTTGCCGGATTCGATACGGCTCATATCCAGGATATCGTTGATCAAAGAAAGCAGATGGTTGCTGGACGACATGATCTTTTTCAGATAATCCTGGGTGCGCTCCCGGTTGTCCAGATTGGCCTGGGCCAGCGTCGTAAAACCGATGATGGCGTTCATAGGCGTCCGGATATCGTGGGACATATTGGACAAAAAGACGCTCTTGGCCCGGTCAGCCGCTTCCGCCTTCTGCAGTTTTTCCGCCAGCACCGCCTGCTGCACCGCGCGCTGCGTATATTTCTGGACGTTATTCCTTACCCATAAATAATATAACAGGACGGTCACGGCCAGCAATATCCCCAAAACGATACAGATACGCCGTGTGGCAAAGACGCTGGTAAACGCTTCCTTTTCCGGAACAGCTACGGCAATGGCCCATTGATTGATCCCGGCCGGCGCATAATACATGTATTCCCAGCCGTCCGTCTGGGGCGTGCGGTATATAACATAGCCCGTGCCCAAATGGAGCATATCCTCCGTATACTGTTCCCAGTCCATTCCTCCCTTTGTCTCTCTTCCATCCGTCCCCGCCGCATACTCTGAGATATTTCCCAGTCCTTCATGCAGCGTATCCAGGATAAAATCTCCCGTCTTCGTATCGATGATAAAAACATGGGCGCTGGCATTATAAATATTGTCAATGTTGAGACCCTGGGGCAGACTCTCCAGCTCCGTCACGCCATACAACAGTGCGGCGGTTTCCCCATCCTGGACGATGGGAACGAAGTGACGCAGCACAGGAGTCCGGCCGGAGAGGCTGTACACGCGGTTTGAAATATGTTCTCCCAAAGGCGCTTCCTGGGCGAAGGAGATCTCTCCCGTCTCGTCTGCATCCGTGATATTGCCGTCTGGGGTAAGGATCCGTTCATCCGACAGGATCACCCGAACCCGCATCGTTTCCAACAGAGGGGCCGTCGCCTCCATGATCCGCCGCATATCATCGATGTCATAGTTATCCACCTGGGACAGAATCTTCGCCGTAGCGTTCAGGATACGGCTGTCCCTTTCCAGCTTGGACGTCACTTCTTCAATGACCGTATTGACGCCCTCTTCCAAACGGCTCAGCGAGCGCTGTTCCAACACCGCATTGATCCTAAAATAAGCGGCTATCAGAAGCACTACGATAACGGCGATCACAATCCCCGTTGCCGTCAGGCTCCTGTCCCTTTCGGGATCCTTTTTCTTCGCAAAATCCCCTTCCATGCGGCGTTCCTCCTAAAAACATAGCCTTTTGTCAAAAAAACCAGGATGAAACACACCTGGCGCATTTCATCCTGTTATCCTAAAAAATCACTTCCGCTGTCCGTCCAGTAGCTTATAAAGCAGTTGATAAAGTTGCTGCGCCTCCTGGGGCGTGATCTTCAGGCACTTCCCCATCCGCACCGGTATCGTAACCGCCTTTTCTTTCAACCGTTCCCCCTCCTGCGTCAGGGAAACGTTCAGATTCCTTTCGTCCTCATCCGACCGCCTGCGGACTACCAGCCCCTTTAACTCCATTTTTTTAAGGAGCGGGGTAAGCGTGCCGGAATCCAGATAAAGCCCTTCTCCCAATTCCTTTACGGTCACGGTCTTTTTCTCCCACAGCACCATCATGGTGATATACTGGGTGTAGGTCAGTCCGATCTCATCCAGAAAAGGTTTATACTGCTTGATGACCTCTCTAGAAGCCGCATAAAGCGGGAAACATAACTGGTTCTCTATCCTGAGAACGTCGTATTTCTTATCGTCCATTTTTCCTCCCTGCCAAGAACGCCGCAAAACGCGGATTTCTCCCCTTCATAAATAAGAAATTCCCTGTTATCTCCTGTAGTAATAACTAATTTACCATATTTAGGCAATCCTCTCAAGAGCGATTTCGCAAAATTAAGGAATTTATTGATAACGGACGGCCCGTAACGCCAGCACGATCCCCAGGCCGACGATGGACAAAAGCAGCCCTTCCTTCCACAGCGGCGTTGCATATTCCAGCCGGATGCTGTGGGCCCCCTTTTCCAGCGCAATCCCGAGATACACCCCGTTGGTCCTGACCGGATCTGTTTCCGTCCCGTCCACAAATGCGCGCCACCCTTTCCGGTACGGAACGGACAGGCACAAAAGCCCGGGCGTCTCCAGCGTTATCTCCCCCGTCACCGCATCCGTGCCGATCCTGACATTCTCAAGGCCCTCCTGTCTTAGCTTTAAGACCTGCCGGGTATATCGGCCCATCGGCTGGCAGACGATCTCCAGGGAATCATAGGAATAAACGCCGGCGCTGGGAAAGGTGATCACCACTTCGGACACCGGATCCTGGGCATAGCCCAGGTTCACATCGAAATCGTGCCTGTCATTGAACCAGGAATATTCCGGGGTATGATAGGACAGCGTCTTGGAAGCGCCGGAGGAAGCGCGAAAAGAAATGCCAACGGTATCCGGCTGCGTCCAGTACAGCGCGCTGCGTCTGATCGATTCCTGTTTTTCCGACGAGAGCAATTCCCAGTTCACACGATTGTAAAGCTGTCCGGGATCCACCCGATCCCCTCCATAATATAAATCATATGCAGATGTGCCGGTAAACGTTAATCCCCGAAGGCAGACATAGGTTTCGCTGTCCTCCATGCCCGTAAAAAGCAGGGATACCGAAACATCGTCCGCCGTCGTCACAAAGGCGCCGTCCTCCCAGGTAACGTTGCGGCTGCTGCCCTGGATCTCAAACGGAAGGGAAACGCTGGTCAGCACCGGAGCTTCTTCGGGCAGCCCCTTCGCAGCTTCCTCCAGCACCGCCGTCTGCAGCAGCGTTTCCTGCTTTTCGACGGAGGACAGTTCCCGCCATTTATCCTGCAAAAAATAACTGTGGTACACATAGCCCAGCGGAAGCGCATACTCGTTTCGATAGACAGCGTAAGCGGAACGCAGCGCGCCGTTGATTACCGCCTGCTGCTCCTGGGTCAGTTTCTCCGTCCCCAGTTCTTTCTTCAGCGCTTCCTGGGCCGCGTCGTTTTCCTCCTGGCGCACATCGACGGTCTCCTGATAAGAAAAGCCGTAAGGGATGCACCGGGTGCTTCCGGAAGGTACCGCATAATAAAGCACGCTGTCCAGCGCGTTTAACGCCGTCCGGTCATCGTAACCGACATAATCGTAGTCCCGGTATTCCAGAAGATTCATCTCCCGCCGGAAAGCAACCATCGCCGGATCGGAAAGGCTCCAATAATACTGCGTGGAATAAGGACCGCCCAGGATCGAGGCGTTCTTCGTCAGGCTCCGTCCGGAATAGCGGTAAAACGCGGACACACCGTCCTTTTTGGCAACTGTTTCCACCGCCGCGCCCGTATTCGCTTCCTGTTTTGCCTCCACATCCTTCGTCTCAATAAAATCCGAGGCATAATTGCCCGCGGCAGGGCCGTTGAGCCAATACCCGTTGGCGATCACATTGCACACGAGGACGGCCAGGCAGACCCATCCGGTCCACCGCGCCCTCTGCGGCTCTGCGTCCGCCTGCCAGAGTAGGAAAAACAAGAGGACAAACAGAAGGGCGATCTCGAAATAGGGCTGTGTGCCACGAGATTTTTCCAGGAACACACAAAGGCCAAAGTAAACGCAGCAGACGGCGAACAAAAGAAAAATCTCTTTTCTTCCCGCCCGCATCAGTTCCTCCCACTCCGCCGTTAAAATATAGGCGGTCAGCATGGCAAAGGCAAAGCACCAGCGGTTCGACACATAGGAAAAGCCGTTCAGGATATGCCCAAATATGGGGAAAGCCAGGAAAACCACACCGGTCACAAACAGCGCCTTTAATACTCCTTTGGAACCTCTTTTGGAGAATAGGAGGATCACCGCCGGCAGGCAGGGGACCGAAAATGCCATGCACATCCAGTACGAATTCCCCCGGGAAAGAAACAGGGAGAAAAGACGGCAATAGTGTTCCAGCGGATAAAGCAGGGAAACGTCATAAGAAACCGTCATACGGGCATCCGACAAAAACCCCTGCAGCACGGGCAGAAGCAGAAATCCGGACAAAAGCACGCCAAGCACGGAGAAAAAGGCGATCCGCCCAAGCATCCACAGCGCCTGCCGGGGCTGCCTGCGCAGTTCAAAAAACAGGCGCAGCGCCACATACACAATCGTCAGCAGCACCAGCATGTAAAAAAAGTAAAAATTGCTGACAGCAGACAAAAATACGGAAAGCGTCAGAAAGAGCCATCCTTTTTTTTGCAGGATCCGCTCCACCCCGATCAGTAGAAGCGGCAGACATAACAGGGGCATGGCAAAATACGGATGACGCACCGCCGCGTACAGGGCAAATCCGCAGAACACATAGGACAGCGCCCCCGCCAAGACTGCGCATACGCCCCGTCTGCCCGTCTGAAAACAAAAGCCGCCAAAAGCGATGCCGGACAGATACAGGCGCAGAAGGATCATCCCACCGTAGAAACGCTCCATATGTCCTGCGGGGACAAAAACCGAAAAAAGCGCAAACGGATCCCCAATGACATAATAGTGCAGCGTTGTAATAATATCGCTGCCCCCGCCAAGGCCAAAACTGAAATTGGGCACTACCAGACGATGGTTTTCCCACAGCTCCTTCCAGATCCCTTTCAGCCAGTCCGAATAAAACAGGAGCGCTTTATAATGCTGCATCCAGCCGTCCGTCTGCCAGATAAAGCTTCTTCCCAGAAGGTAAAACGGCGCATATACGCCAAGACAGCAGATAATAAACAGCAGCGTATACGCCAACGCCCACCTGCCCCATTCCGACTCCGGCCATAACGTTTTCTTCCCTTTTCCTTTATGCCCTGGCCCAAATATTCCCGGAACCCTGTCCATGAAATCTCCTCTCCAGTCGCGGCCCGCTTTCGTACCTGCGGCAGCCTCCTTTTGATATCCCGTGCGCCCTGCAAACCTTTTCCGCTATCATCTTATCCCCTGCGTCCGCAAAAATCAAGAACCCGCACTTCTTTTCCATTGTAAACCATTATTATCTATTTTTAGTTGACAATTGTGGTTGGGGATGGTATCCTTAAATGCGTTCAAAGGAGGCTCCCCATGGAAAAGAAAGACGCTCTTTTACAAATTCTGCAGGAAGCGCCGGATCATGTGTCGGGCAGCGAACTGGCCGGACGGCTGGGCGTCACCCGTATGTCGGTCTGGAAATATATCCAGCTCCTCCGGGCGGAGGGGTATGCGATCGAGGCCGTCACCAACCGGGGCTACCGTCTGTCCCCCGATAACGATGTGATCACGGCGGACGGCGTCCAAAAGGCGCTGGGCAGCCTGGCAGGACAGTTTTCCCTGGAAGTCCTTCCCGTCTGCGATTCCACCAATCAGGTGCTTATAGACCATGCGCCCGGCCTTCCGGAATGGCATGTGGTCATTGCCAGACGCCAGACGGCGGGGCGCGGCCGAAAAGGGCGGAACTTTTTTTCCCTGGATGGAACCGGACTGTATCTGAGCGTTTTACTCCGCCCCTGGCTGCCCGCCGCGGACGCTTCCCTTATCACGGTGGCCGCCGCCGTGGCCGTATGCCGCGCGATCGATGAACTGGCCGGCGTCCGGACACAGATCAAATGGGTAAACGACATCTTTCTGGAACAGAAAAAAGTGTGCGGGATCCTGACGGAAGCCAGCTTCGATGTAGAAACCGGCACCATCGGACAGGCGGTTCTGGGCGTTGGGATCAACGTGACCGCACCGGACGCCGGCTTTCCTTTGGAACTGTCCGACACCGCGGGCGCCGTCTTTGCGCATCGGCAGAAGGATATGCGAAACCGCATGGCGGCCGCCTTCCTGCGGCATTTCTTTTGGATCTATACCCAACAGGACCATGCCGGTTTTATCGAGGAATACCGCTCCCGCAGCTTTCTTGTGGGCCGTAAGATTTGCGTCCTGCATCCTGACGCCCCCAAACCGGCCCGGGTGCTGGACGTTGACGAAAGGTGCCGCCTGCTGGTGCAGTATCCGAACGGAAGCCAGGAAGCGTTGTCCTCCGGGGAGGTCAGCGTCAGGCTGACGCCGGAAAACGGCAAAAAACCGGCGGATGGCGCCGGAAACAACAGAGTGCCGGAGGATGACGCTAGAAAACGGCAAATGCCGGAGGATGACGCGACATGAAGATACGCCCTCACCATCTGCTCTGCATCCAAAAGTATACCGGCCACGGCTATGACGCTGCCTTTACCGCGCATATGACGGCCCTGGTGTCCGGCCTGTCCGACAGGCCCCAAACCCAGGTGACCCTCACAAAAGGCTGCGACGCGCTCTGTCTGGCCTGTCCCCATAACATAGGCGGCGTCTGTACGTCATTGGAGAAGGTGGACAAAATGGACGCCGCCGTGCTGAACGCCTGCGGCCTGTCCTATGGCATATCCGCTCCCTGGGAGCTGCTCGCCCGCCGAGCGAAAAAACAGATTTTTATGATAGGCAAAGAGGAAACCGTCTGTAGCGGCTGCCAGTGGTTTTCCCTTTGCCGGGAAACGGAGACAACCTATGAACCATAAAACCCTGCATCTGGTCTACATCGCGCTGGCGGCGGTCCTGATCGCCGTCTGTTCCTGGATATGCATTCCCACGCTGGTGCCTTTCACCATGCAGACTTTTGCGGTATTCTGCACGATCCTTCTGCTGGGCGGCAAACGGGGCACCGCCGCCGTCCTGGTCTATCTCGCCCTGGGCTGCATCGGCGTCCCTGTCTTTGCCCAGTTTACTTCCGGCATCGGCATTCTGCTGGGTACGACGGGCGGCTATATGGTAGGGTTTCTTTTGATCGGCCTGATCTATTGGGCCGCCGTCGCGCTCCTTAGGAAAAAAGTATGGGTGGAACTCGTCTCCATGCTGCTCGGCCTTTTGACCTGCTATGCCTTTGGGACCGCATGGTTTATGATCGTCTATGCCCGCACGGAAGCTCCCATCGGACTGGCCACGGCCCTGGCGTGGTGCGTCTTCCCTTTTGTGATCCCGGATCTTTGCAAGCTTGGGCTGGCCTTTCTGCTGGCAAAACGCATCGGGGCCTCCCGGGTCATGCGTTAGGCCCGGCCGTTGCCGCTTAGGTTTCCCTTTTCTCCCCGCTTAGGTTTCCCTTTCTCTTCCCGCGCAATTGACAGGAACTCCCGTTTGGTTCTATACTGAAAAAAAATGTATAAGGGGGTATTATTATGAAAGCGTTGTTCATTGGGGGAACCGGCACTATCAGCACCGCCATCTCCAAAAAACTGCTGCAGGAGGGGCACGAACTATGGCTCATCAACCGGGGCAGCCGCAACGATGAGCTGCCGGAGGGCGCCCATATCGTCCTGGCGGATATCAATGACGAGGCCTATGTCGCCGCGCAGCTGGAGGGCCAGGCCTTCGATGTGGTCGCCGACTTCATCGCCTTTGTTCCCGCCCAGTTGGAACGGGATTATCGGCTTTTTCGCGGAAAAACAAAACAGTTTATCTATATCAGTTCCGCTTCCGCTTACCAGAAGCCGCTTTCCGATTACCGGATCACCGAAGGCACGCCCCTGGCCAATCCCTACTGGGAATATTCCCGCAATAAGATCGCCGGAGAAGACTATCTGATGAAGCTGTACCGCGAGGAAGGCTTCCCTGTCACCATCGTCCGGCCCAGCCATACTTACTGCGAGCGCAGCGTACCGGTGGGGCTGCAGGGCAAAAAGGGCAGCTATCAGGTCATCAAGCGGATGCTGGAGGGCAAACCGATCCTGATCCACGGCGACGGCAGTTCCCTCTGGACGATGACAGACAGCCGCGACTTCGCCAAAGCCTTTGTCGGCCTGATGGGCAACATCCATGCCATCGGCGAAGCGGTCCAGATCACCAGCGACGAGACTCTGACATGGAACCAGATCTATCAGGCGCTGGCCCGGGCCCTGGGCGTCACCCTGCGGCCCTATTACGTCACTTCCTCTTTCCTCGCGGCGGTGGATTACTACGATGCGGGCGACGGGCTTTTGGGGGACAAGACCCATAGCGTCGTCTTCGACAACAGCAAGCTCAAACGCCTGGTGCCGGGATTTACCGCTACGATCCGCTTCGACCAGGGCGTAAAGGATGCGGTGGACTATGTTCTCTCCCATCCCGAATGTCAGATCGAAGACCCTGAGTTCGACGCCTGGTGCGACCGGGTGATCGAAGTGCAGGAAGAGGCCATCCGCAGGATGAAGGGCTGATCCGCCTTCTTAACCAGAAATCAGAAAAAATGCGCCGTCAGGCGCATCCGCTCGCCAGGCTATCCCGCCAAATCCGGGACAGCCTGGCTTTTTTCCATTCTCATGTTCACCAGCGCCCCATCTGCTAGAGCCCTTTGCCGATCCTCCCGAAAGCCG
>X22_European_Rabbit__coassemble_14_pt1 | contig 52116 bp, 49 predicted proteins | sample X22_European_Rabbit__metabat2_low_PE_003 | metagenome-assembled genome bin X22_European_Rabbit
CAAAGGGGACAGACTGTAAATCTGCTGCAAATTGCTTCGGTGGTTCGAATCCACCCCCATCCATTTCCTTTCGGGAATATTTCCTGAGAGGGAGCATAAAATTATATATATCATCGCGGGGTGGAGCAGTCTGGAAGCTCGTCGGGCTCATAACCCGAAGGTCATAGGTTCAAATCCTATCCCCGCTACTCAATGCCCAGATAGCTCAGTTGGTAGAGCAGAGGACTGAAAATCCTCGTGTCACTGGTTCGATTCCGGTTCTGGGCATTTTTTTATGCACAAAAACAGGGGCTTTCAAAGACGCTCGATCTCCTCCGGATAGCGGACGCCGAACTGTTGGCGCAGGCTGTCCATCCACCGCATGATCCGCAGGGACTCCGCGTGGGGCATTTGCGGACATTCCAGGCGGCCTTCTTCGATAGCCCGGACACATGCTTCTACCTCATACTCATAGCCGGAAATGCAGGGCGGCTCGTCGTAGGATGCGATCAGATTGCGTCCGGCGTTGTAGACGTCAAGCTTTTCCGGTTTATTGATGTTAGTGACTTCCAAAAAGCCGTTGCTGCAGTAGAGGATGCCCCGTCGGTCGCTAAGCCCGTTCATGGAGGCGGTCAGCACTGCCATGCGGCCATCCGCATATTGAAGCGTGATCGAATCCTGGGCATCGACGCCCTTATCTGTCAACACAGCGCTGCCGGAGATCGAGATCGGATCGCTGCCGAGGAACATGGCGGCGAAGTTCAGGGAATAAACGCCAAGATCCAGAAGCGCTCCGCCGGCAAGAGACGGTTCCTGCATACGGGGAACGCTGCTGATCAGATAGCCCAGGTTGGCGGTCAGCATCCAGGGACGGCCTACGATCCCGCTGTTTATGACGTCCTCGATGATCTGGCGCATGGGCAGATAACGGGGCCAGATCGCTTCCGTCAGGAGTAGATGCTTTTCTTTTGCCAGTTCAAACAGAGCGTTTGCCTGCTGTGCGTTGACGGTTAGGGCTTTTTCACACAGGACATGCTTGCCGTGTTCCAGGCAGAGCCGGACGTGGGCGTAGTGATGGGAATGGGGCGTTGCAATGTAGATCAGCTCCACATCGGGGTCGGATACCAGTTCTTCATAGCTCCCATAGGCCTTGGGCATATCCCATTTTTGGGCGAAGGCGGCCGCTTTTTGCGGATCGCGGCTGGCAATGGCGTAGTTACAAACATCGTCCATCCGGGCGACTGTGGCGGCCATGACGCCGGCGATGTTACCTGCTCCCAGGATTCCAAGTTTCAGCATGATCGAACACCTCCTTTCTTTTTATCATAACGCAGGGCGGGGGAATTGTAAACAATGCGCGGGTAAAAAGCGGGTGAAAGTCTGCCGCGTGAAATACTGGGAGGGCCGCCATGGACGAGGCCGGGAAAAGTTTAATTTTTTATGAAGTTATGGAAATGCCTTTTCACAGAGGTTGTCCGGGTGTAAAATGAAGAAAAAATACGGAGGAGGGAACAAATGGAGACAAAGAAAAGGGGCGGCCTGGTCGCGATTGTGGTCGCGCTGATCGCGGCAGGGACGCTGATCGCCTGCGTGACCATCTTCACCAGCGGGTTTGTGGGATATAAAAAGACGGCCATGGGCAGCGGGCTGACCGCCACAGGTTCCGCCAGCAGCGATTTTGAGTCGGATCTGATCGTATGGCGCGGCCGTTTTTCCGCTTATGGGGAGACGACGGCGGACGCCTATAAGATCATCAAGAAAGATGCCAAGCTGGTAAAGGATTATCTGCTGGAAAACGGCGTATCGGAAGAGGAACTGGTTTTCAGCTCCGTGGATTTCTATCAGCGCAGCCATACGGAGTATGATGAATTTGGCAATTATATCCGGGAGTGCCCGGACGGCTATGATCTTGACCAGAGCGTGACGATCACATCCAATGATATTGATAAGGTGGAAAGCATCTCCCGCGATATTTCCAAGCTGATCGAGTCGGGAGTGGAGTTTTCCTCTTATTCCCCGGAGTATTACTGCACGAAGCTGGATGAAGTGAAGTTGGATCTGATCCAGAAAGCGACGGACAACGCGAAGCAGAGGATCGATATCATGGCGGCCGGTACGGGCTGCCGGGTGGGCGAGCTTATGTCCGCCAATCTGGGGGTATTCCAGATCACGGCGCAAAATTCCGGATCAGGAGAGTACACCTATGACGGCGCCTTCGACACCAGCTCCCGGTATAAGACGGCGAATATCACGGTACGTCTCAATTACGCGACGGAGTGATCCGTCGGAAAAAGAAAACAGAGCCAGGGCGTTATCTTAATAAAAAATATGTTGTGTTTCAGAGTGCGGCATGATTTCAGTCATGCCGCACTTTTGAGTATATCCTTTGCCGGCACGGCCCCGGATGAGGCAAAGATCGCTATGCGGCTACGCCCTTACGTCCTGCCTGCGCAGCAGCCATATTGCCGTGGTGGAAAAAAGGATGAACCATAAAACGCAGCTTGCCAGGAAGCGCGGCGTTTGTCCCCCCAGCATATCGTCATAGGTATTGGCGTTCATGCCGGCGGTGACCAGAGAGAAGGGAAAGAGCAGCCGGGCCATTTCATCTTTATTGGAGATCAGAAAACCGATCATAGTTAAGACTAAAGAAAGTCCGATGGGAAGCGCGAAGCTGCGGATACACTGGGAGAGCAGGAGCATTGCCGCTGCGATGGCGATGCCGCCCAGCGTGCCCCGGGCGCACCACCAGAGGATCTCCAGAGGCGGAAGGCCGGGCAGATCCAGAAATTTGCCGCATATGGCGAACAGGAGGAATACCCAAAGCTGCGTCAGAACGGTGACGATGACGCAGACGGTCAGTTTTCCGAAATAAATACAGGAGAGAGGCACCGGCACGGTCATGAGTACGTTCCGGTTGTGCCCGTAATTTTCCACCCGCCACAGATAGGCGCAGTAGACGGCGATCAGCGGCGCGAAGAAGAAGCAGGAATAAAAAAGGGAGTGCTGTGTCCACAGGGCATACCATTGTCCGTTCAGGATACTGAGGTTAAGATAATAATTTCCGCTTCCCAGGATCGCGGGGATGATGGGGAGTACGAAACAGGAAAGCCAGACAAAGGATCGGCGCAGTTTCATAAATTCCGTCCGGATACAGGTCAGAAGCATGGTTTACACATCCTTTCTCAGAAAATAAAGGCGCACGCCGATATAGCCCAGGCAGAGCGCGACCAGCAGGATACAAAATTTCGCTGTGTGAAAAGGCAGCGGTAAAAAGGAGATCTGGAGAGTGTTTTCATCGAACAGCATTTGCGAGGAGGCGCCCAGTAGAAAGTAGGCCCAGGGAAGGAAATAAAGGAGCGGGCTGTTCATAGGCAGGAACATGGAGAACAGTCCCACGAAGCTGCCGATCAGCCCGAAGAGCAGCGGATAGAGCTGATTTTCAAATCGCAGCGACAGAAAGATCTGCAGGAGGAAGAGTAAAAGGCAGGTCAAAAAGCCGATCCCCTCCATTTGCAGATAGCTGACGGCAGGGAAGGGTTCTGTGACGCCATACAGGGTGCCGGCCAGAAAGAGGCCTGCAGTCTGGAGGACAAAAAACCCCAGCAGATACAGGGCGGCCAGGGCCACTTTGCAGGTAAAAATGCGGGTTTTGGGCATCAGGGTACACAAGAGCTTATAGGTGCTGCCTTTGGTTTCCATATCCATCAGCCGGCTTGCCATTACTGCGATCATGATGGGCAGAAAGATCGTATTCATCACCAGAAGGCCCTGTGTAAAATAAGTGTAATAGAACGAGGTTTCGTCCTCATCCATGTAGGAGAACTGCCACAGCATCCAAAACAGCAGAAACAGGATCGTGGGCAACATGACCACCATCAGTTTCCCCTTTGTCTTTTTACATTCACATAAAAAAGCTTTCATCACAGACTTCCTCGCTTTCCGGTCAGGCTCAGGAAGATATCTTCCAGGTTTTTTTGCTTTTCTTCGATGCGAAGGACGCCGATCCCCTCCTGCACGATGAGCGCGACCAGCCCGGCCATGCGTTCATCGGACAAATCCGGCAGGACGATCTGCCCGCCCTGCAGATGGCACGAAAGCTGGCGTTCCTTTAAAAGCGTAAGGGCAGCCCCATTGTCCTGTGTGCGAAGGAGAAGCTCCCGCTTACTGTGCATCTGCAATTCTTCCAATTCCCCCTGGAAGATCATTTTCCCGCTGTTGAGTATGCCTGTATAGGTGGCGATCTGCTCGATTTCGGACAAGAGATGGCTGCTGACCAGCACTGTCATGCCATACTGGGATGGAAGAGAACAGATCAGTTCCCGCATTTCCTGAATGCCGGCAGGATCCAGGCCGTTGGTGGGTTCATCCAGCAGGAGTACGTTTGGGCGTCCCAGCAGAGCGCAGGCCAGCCCCAGCCGCTGCTTCATGCCCAGGGAATAGTGGGATACCTTTTTATGCTGCTGGTTTTCCATTCTGACGATGTGCAGCACCTCATCGATCTCTTTATCGGGGACGTTTTTCAGCATGGCTATGATCTGCAGATTTTCCCGCCCGGTCAGGTGTCCGTAGTAGGATGGAGATTCGATGAGGGAACCGGTCTGCGCAAGTACGTCCAGGCGGTTTTTATCGATGACGGTTATTCCGTTTAGGGAGATGCTGCCTGCGGTGGGCTTGATGAGGCCGAGGATCAGTTTCATGGTAGTGGTTTTGCCCGCGCCGTTGGGCCCCAGGAAGCCGTAGATGCTTCCTTCGGGCACTTTCAGGTTCAGATTGTCCACGGCACAGGCCGGGCCGTATTTTTTAGTAAGCGTAAAAGTTTCAATGGCTGTTTTCATGGCAACTCCTTTCTGCGGCGGCGCTTTCGCCGCCCTGTGAATGTCAGGATAACAGCTACGCCTTTCGCCGCGCTGTCGGACAGCTTACTTTTTCCTTACGATTTGGCCGGATCTGATGCAATCGCCGCCAGGATGGGTTATACTGAAAAAAACAGATGCGGTATGAGGGGTGCGCGCAATGGAAAAACGGCCGGACAACAGAGAAACTCATTGGGGGGAGGACAGATCCCTCTATGGCTGTGATATTTTGCTGGTAGACGATAACGAAAGGCTCCGTCAGATGGTAACGGAGATTCTGTGCAGGGAGGGCTTTGCCAACGTCCGGACGGCGGCGGACTGCCGAAGCTGTCTGGAAAGCTGCAGGCAGCAAATGCCGGATCTGATCATCCTGGATGTGGGGCTGCCGGATGGGGACGGCTTTTCACTGATGAACGTACTGCGCAGACGATCCGACGTGCCTGTGCTTTTCCTTTCGGCGCGGGACGAGGACAGCGACCGGCTGCTGGGACTGGGGCTGGGGGCCGACGATTATATCACGAAGCCCTTTCTGCCCAGGGAACTGGTGCTGCGGCTGACAGCGATCCTGAAACGGACTTATTTTTCCCAGAGGCCGGAGCAGGGCAGGGAGGAGGATTCTCTGAGGCTGGGCAGCCGGGAGGTGCGTTTTTCAGAGGGGATCGTGCGCGAAATCTTGCAGCAGGACGGCGAAGAAAGGGAAGGCCGGATCTGGCGCCTGACGGCCAAGGAGCTGCAGCTTTTAAAAAAGCTTGCCGAAAACCGGGGCCGGATCGTGACCTTTGACGCGCTTAGCCAGGCTTTGTGGGGGGATTTCTATTATGGGTATGAAAATTCTCTGATGGTACACGTCCGGCGGCTGCGGGAAAAGGTGGAAGAGGACCCTTCGGCCCCGCGCTACCTGCTTACGGTACGGGGGCTGGGCTATAAGCTGGAGAAGCAGGCAGAGGATTTCTCATGAAAAGCGTTTTTAAAATTTATTGGAAATATGTTACCAGCGCTTGTCTGTTGGTGATTTTCTGGATCTTTATCAATCTGGCGGTGTGGCTTGGCTATGTGATCTGCACGAGCCGGGAGCAGTTCGTATTGAACGCATCGGGGCAGGTGCGTACAGGGCAGTATCAGAGGGTCGCAGAACAGCTTCTCTTTGTGGAGGGACGCTATGAAATGCAGGAGGCGGGTCTGAAGATCCTGCAGGACAACGGCTGCGCCTTTTGCTTTTTGTTGGATCAAAACGGCAATATGGTCTGGGACTGGCAATGCCCGCCGGAAATACCGGCGCATTTTTCTGTGGCGGAAGCGGCGGTTTTTTCCAAGTGGTATCTGAAGGACTATCCCGTTTCCGTATGGCGGTACGGGCAGCAGGGGCTGATGGTTTTCGGTTATCCCAAGGGAAGCATTGTGCGCTTCAATTTGCTCTGGAAACGGCAGGAGTTAGACCGGATACTGGATTATGTGGGCGTTTTTTTCCTGTGTAACGCGGGGCTGGTGATCCTGTTGGCGCTGCTGTTCGGGTATCGCTTTTACCGTTCCCTCAAACCGGTGGGGGAGGGCGTGGACGCGCTGGCGGAGGGAAGAAGCGTGCGCCTGCAGGAGAAGGGGACGACCCAGTATCTTCGGAAAAAGATCAATCAGGCCTCGGCGCTTTTGGAACGTCAGAGAAAGGAATTAAAAAAACGGGATATGCTGCGGACGGAGTGGATCACCGGGGTTTCCCACGATATCCGCACGCCCCTTTCCCTCATTGCGGGCTATGCGGACGCCCTGGAGCGGGACGCTGCGCTGCCGGAGGATGTCAGAAGATCCGCCGGATTGATTCGGGAGCAGAGTTTTTCCATCAAAAATCTGGTGGAGGATCTGAATCTGACCTCCCGCCTTGCATATCATATGGAGCCTTTGCGCAGGGAAAGCTATGTGCCGGCAGCGTGGCTGCGCCAGACGGCGGCCCGGATGTTGGACGGCGGGGAGATCGGGGAGGGCTTCGCGCTTTTTGTCGAGATCGCGCCGGAACTGGAAACGATAAGGCTGACGGGGGATGTGGCGCTTTTGACCAGGGCGCTGCGCAATCTTCTGGGCAACTGTGTGCGGCACAATCCGGGCGGCTGTCAGATCCGGCTGGAAGCCCGCCCGATCGAGGACGGTTTTTGCTTCTGCGTGGAGGACGACGGAAAGGGAGTGCCGCAGGCCGTGCGGCGGGTGTTGGAGGAAGAACCCGCCGTGCAGCCGGGGAACGATAAAAGCCCTCATGTCATGGGCCTGCGGGTGGTCAGCCAGATCGCCAGGGCGCACGGCGGTCGGCTCTGGTTTGAACAGGATGGAAGACGCGTCTGGGTGAGCGTGCGAGATCAGGGGCAAAACCCTATAAAGTAAGGCGAAAGAAAGCTGCGGCAACCGCCGGTTGACAAATTTCCAAGCCGGTTTGCTTGCCCGCAATCGCCGTTTATGGTACTTTTTTCTTAGTCCGATGGCGCCGTCGGCAAATCAACCGGGAGGAAAGAGAATATGATCTTAGCGGAAAAAATTATGCTGCTGCGAAAGAAAAACGGCTGGTCCCAAGAGGAACTGGCGCAGAAGCTGGCGGTATCCAGGCAGTCTGTGAGCAAATGGGAGGGCGGCCAGTCCATTCCCGATCTGGATAAGCTGTTGGCGCTGAGCGCGGTCTTTGGCGTGACGGTGGATTATCTGGTGAAGGAGGAACTGGGGGAAAACAGCATCGAGTATACGGAGGATGGTGTAGAACTTCTGGAAACGCTGCCCAGGATAACCGTGGAGGAGGCCAACCGTTTTCTGGAGGAATATGCCCGGGCCGCGCGGCAGATCGCGCTGGGCGTGTCTTTGTGTATTTTGTCCCCCATCATGCTGATTTTTCTCTGTATGGCCGCCGAAACAGGTTTCTGGGCGTTGTCGGAGGACATGGGAGCCGGGATAGGGACAGGGATACTGCTTTTGCTGGTAACCTGTGCGATCCCCCTCTTTATCAAAAACGGGCTCGCCCTGGAAAAATATGAGTATATTGAAAAAGAAGATTTTACATCGGAATATGGCGTGGAAGGGATCGTCCGGGACCGGAAAGAAAAATTTGCGCCGGTTTTTTCCGGCGGCATTACCTTTGGCGTTACACTGATCATACTGGGCGTGATCCCGCTGCTTCTGGCCGGCGGATTCGGCGCGTCGGATATGATATACACGCTGTTTACCTGCTTTTTGCTGGTGCTGATCGCCGTGGCAGTCAACCGGATCGTCCGGGTAGGCATCATCCAGGGAAGCTATCAGCGGCTCCTGCAGGAGGGGGACTATACGAAAAAGAAGAAGAGTCTGAACCGGAGATACAGCGCAGTGGGCACGGTCTATTGGTGCGTGGTGACGTCCATTTATCTGGCGGTCAGCTTCAAAGGTTCCCTTTTTGGCGGCGGATGGGGCTGGGACAAAAGCTGGATCATCTGGCCCATAGCGGGCATATTGTATGCGGCGCTGTACGGGCTTTTGCGGATCCTGCAGAAAGACGGATAAAAACGGGATACCGCACAAAGGACATTACAGAAGGTGGTACATAAGGACGATATCCTCGTAATGGCCGTCCTTCATGAGAAAGCCGCCGGGGATCGTCCCCAGTTCCACAAAGCCCAGCTTTTTATACAGGGACAGGGCCGGATTCGTTTTCACGACGGCGTTGAACTGTAAGATGCGAAAGCCCAGCGCTTTCCCCATGGAAAGACAATGCTGGATCAACTGTTCGCCGATGTGCATGCCACGCATATCCCGGCGGACGGCATAGCTGGCGTTGCAGATATGGCCGCAGCGCCCCTCATTGTTGGGGTGCAGGATGTAGAGGCCGACGATCGCGCTGCTTTCCGGCTGCTGGGCGACGGCGGTAAAGGACTGGGCGCCAAAAAAGGCGGCGCCTTTTTGAAGGTCAAGACAGTCGAGCTGGGGAAAGGCGATCCCGTCTTCTACCACCTGGTTCCATATGGCTATGGCTTCCGGCAGATCCGCCGGCATAAGTTCTCTGATCTGTAGATTCATCTTCGTTTTCCTCCTGTATCGGACACAATTATCTTATAGAATTGCGGCGGGCTTTTCAAGTGGTTCTTCCCATTTTTCAAAGGATATGATACTCTTAAAAGCACAGCAGGCTGATATGTGCCCCGCCTGCACAGGGGGCAGAGGCTTTGTGAAAAGGAGAATCGGTATGGCGGAGAAAATACGGATCGCGCTGCCGGAGGCGGTAGCCGGTATCATAGGGAAACTTCACAGCGCAGGCTACGAGGCCTGGGCCGTGGGAGGCTGCGTGCGCGACAGCATCCTGGGCCGGAAGCCGGACGACTGGGATATCACCACCTCCGCAAAGCCGGAAGAGGTAAAGGCTCTGTTTGAAAGGACGGTGGATACCGGCATTGCGCACGGGACGGTGACCGTCCTGATCGGCCGCGCCGGTTTTGAAGTGACCACTTACCGCATCGACGGAGCGTATGAGGACGGCAGGCATCCGAAAGAGGTGGCCTTTACCACTTCTTTGCAAAAGGATCTGGAAAGGCGTGATTTTACGGTCAACGCCATGGCCTATAACGAAACGGAAGGGCTGGTGGATCTTTTTGACGGATTGGGGGACATGAAGCGCAGGGTGCTTCGCTGCGTGGGAGATCCCGCCGCCCGGTTTTCGGAGGACGCCCTGCGCATGATGCGGGCGGTGCGTTTTTCCGCGCAGTTGGGATATGATATTGAGATACAAACCCGGGACGCGATCCGGGAAATGGCGCCGACGTTGGAAAAGATCAGCGCCGAGCGGATCCAGACGGAACTGGTGAAGCTTTTGTGCAGCGACCACCCGCAGCGGATCGGCATTTGCTATGAAACTGGCCTGACAGCGGTCTTTTTCCCGGAATTTGACCGGATGATGCAGACACCCCAGCATAATCCCCATCACTGCTACAGCGTAGGGGAGCATACGATCCATACGCTTGCGCATACGCCTGCGGACCGGGTGCTGCGGCTGGCCGCGCTTTTTCACGATGCCGGAAAGCCCGAAACCTGCAGCCGGGACGCAGAGGGGATCGATCACTTTTACGGCCATGGGGAGGCCAGCGCCCGGATCGCCCGGAGGGTGATGCGGAGGCTGAAATTCGACAATGCTACGACGGATCGGGTGGTGCGCCTGGCGGCGGCCCATGATATCAGGATCGAGCCCGGGCAAAAACCGATGCGGAAAGCCATGAACCGCCTGGGAGAAGATCTTTTTCCGGATCTGTTCGTTTTGAAGGCGGCGGATCTGGAAGCCCAAAGCGGGTTTCAAAAGGATGAAAAAAGGGCCCAGTTGGAGCGTATGCGGGCGGACTATGAGGAAGTCCTACGCTGTAAAGACTGCGTTTCGCTTAAAGACCTGGCCATAAACGGTTCCGACCTCATCGCCGCAGGCATGCGGCCGGGCAGAGAACTGGGCGCAGTGCTGCAGGCGCTTCTCGCCGAGGTGCTGGAGGACCCTTCCCTCAACGACAGGGACTATCTTCTGAAAGAAGCGTTTCAAATTTCAATTTCCAGGTAACATAACCGGCCGGATCCTCTCATAAGATAGGTAATACCTAAGAAGCGGGAGGAACCGGGTGTGAACGACAGAGCGGTGAGCGTACTGGAAAATTATGAGTTTGAGGTGGTTCGGACACAGAAAAGCCGGAATGCCATTCTTTGTGAAACGGATAGAGGCTGGGTGATCCTGAAAGAATATAAAGGGCCGGTCTACCGGCTGGAACTGATGGATAAGCTGTTGAAAAAAACCGCTGAGAACGGATTTGTCGCGGTGGAACAGATCGTTAGAAACCGGGAGGGCGAACTGCTTTGCCGCGATCAGGAACAGACGCCCTGTATTGTCAAGACCTGGCCGGGCGGCCGGGAGTGCAGCCTTAAAGATGGACAGGAATGTCGGAGCGCCATGAGCTTTCTGGCCGGGCTGCACAAGGCCATGAGCCTGCCGGAGCTGGCCGCAGAGAGCGGCCTGCGCGCATCGGGCCTGTATACGGAATATGAAAAGCGCAACCGGGAATTGAGGAAGGTACGGCGTTTCTTGCGGGAAAAGGGGCAAAAGACATGCTTCGAGATCTATCTGCAGCAGAACTTTGATCCGTTTTATGAGGAAGCGCTGCGGGTGACGGAGGATGTGAAGGCGTACGGCCCTATATTGGACGCTGCCGCCTGCGAGGCCGGAGGATGCTTCTGTCACGGGGATTATCAGCATCATAATCTGCTTTTTGGGGACTCCCCGGCAGCCGTCAATTTTGAAAAATTTGCGCTGGACTGCCAGATGCGGGATCTCTATCTGTTTTTGCGCAAACTTCTGGAAAAAACCAACTGGTCGGTTCCGTTGGCGCGGGGGCTTCTGGATGTTTATTCGCGGGAAAAAAAGCTGACCGCCGCCGATATGCTGCAGTTGTATTATCGTTTTGCCTATCCGGAAAAGTTCTGGAAAGTAGCAAATTTTTACTTTAATAGCCAAAAATCGTGGATTCCGGACAGAAACATGGAAAAGCTGGAAAAAGTGCTTGCGCAGGAGAACATAAAAAAAGCCTTTTTGGAGCAGACATTTTCCTTGTAACCCTTGACAAATGCGGCAACTACGGGTATAAATAAAATAAGGTGTCTATAGGGAAGTGCCCCATGGGCATTGCATCATTCTTAAAGAAGAATCATAGGAGGAGTTCATAATGAACAAAACAGAGTTAGTTGCTGCTATTGCGGAAGAGGCTGGCTTATCTAAAAAGGACGCTGAGAAAGCGTTGAAGGCTTTTACCGATGTGGTTGCCGGCGAATTGAAGAAGGGTGGCAAGGTTCAGCTTGTTGGCTTTGGTACCTTTGAGGTTTCCGAGAGAGCTGCCAGAGAGGGCAGGAATCCTCAGACCGGCGCGGCGATGAAGATCGCGGCTTCCAAGAATCCCAAGTTCAAGGCCGGCAAGGCGTTGAAGGATTCCCTCAACTGATGGATCAGGTGAAAGCAGCAGATGCCAAGGCGTCTGCTGTTTTTTTCGTGAGGAGTTTGCAAGATGAGATTGGATAAATATTTGAAAGTTTCCCGTCTGATCAAGCGCAGGACAGTGGCAAACGAGGCCTGCGACGCGGGAAGGGTTTTTATCAATGAAAAGCAGGCGAAAGCGTCTGCGGAAGTAAAGGCCGGCGATATCATTACGATCCAGTTTGGCAACAGGGAAGTGAAGGTGGAGGTCTTAAACGTACAGGAAACGGTGCGTAAGGAAGAGGCCAGGGAAATGTTTAAATACCTGTAGAAGTCATATTTGGAGAACCATAGCGCGTATATTATAGAGGGACTGCGGCGCGGCCGCCGTCGGAGACAGGAGGGCGCTATGGAAGAAATAAACGGCAGCAGGGGAAGACAACACAGGATCAGCCTGATCAACCGGCAGGTCTGTAATTTAAGCGGGGTTTCGGATGTGCTTTCTTTTGACGTCGGGGAAGTGCTGCTGGAAACCGAGCAGGGAATGCTGATGATCAAAGGGACGGATCTGCATGTGAGCCGTCTTACCCTGGAAAAAGGGGAAGTGGATGTAGAGGGAAAGATCGACAGCCTGACCTATTCCGAAAATGTCAGTACAGGCGGCAAGGCGGAATCGCTTTTTGCCAGACTGTTTCGGTGACCTATGAGCCCGTTTATCCAGGAAGAGGGCTGGTTTTTGCTATATTCCGTTTTGCTGGGCGTCGGCATCTCTTTCGTGTATGACTGCCTGAGGATCTGCAGAAGGGTGGTCGCCCACGGCATTGTCTGGATCTCGCTGGAAGATCTGCTGTTTTGGGCCTTTGTTTCCTTTTGCATTTTTGACCTGTTATATCATGAAAATAACGGAGCGTTCCGGTGGTTCGCCATTATGGGGGCTGCGGTTGGGATGCTCCTGTTTAAAAAGACGGTAAGCCCCCTTTTGGTGAAGTACGTTTCCAGGCTGCTGCTTTGGATACGGCGGATCCTTGCGAAGCTGACGGCGTTTCTGATAAAGCCTTTCCGAAGAGCAGGGCGCAGAGCGGAGGACGCGGCGGCCTCCTTATTCCGGAAAGCGAAGCAATTTGCACGTTTTTTAAAAAAGAGGTTGACGGTTCGTTACAGAATGGCTAAAATGATTTTGTATAAGCATTCTGGGAAGGGATCTGAAGGACGAAATCGATGGTCAGGAGAAAGATCGTATTCCGACAAAAGAAGAAAGAGAACAGAGTGAGCATGATCATGGTCATTATGGCCATGCTGCTGCTTCTGGTCGTGGTGTCCTTCAAGAGCGTGGAACTGCATCAGAAACAGGCTGTTTACGCGGAACGGATCGAACAGCTCAACGCCCAGATCGAGGGGGAAGAGCAGCGCGCGGCGCAGATTCAGGAATACGAGAAGTATACCAAGACCAAGAAATATGTGGAAGAAGTGGCCAAGGATAAACTGGGACTGGTATACGAAGGAGAGATCATTTTCAAGTCCGAGGATTAATTGGAAAGAACATACAGTGCCGCCAAGCGGCACTTTTTTTGTTTGACAGGGATTTTCCCCTGCCCCAAAACGACGGCGTTTCTGTCGTTTTTATGGGTGCAGGGGCGAGGAAAACAGGGGAAACGGCGTCCTGCTTTGACAAATCCTGCGCGGCGGACAGGCTATACTGGGGAAAAATGCCGCCAGGCAGGAGGAGGACAGGACATTGAAGGGCAGGGAGGAAGGATACAGGACACAGCAGGCGGATTATCTGCTGGATTACGACAGAAGGAATATCCTGAGGTGCGCCGATACGTTTGAAGACCTGGCTCTGGCCGTTTGCAGGATGGATCGGGAGCGGGAACAGGAAGAGAACAGGGACGGCGACAGGGAAGAACTGTGGCGCCAAAGGCGGGCGCAGGAGGGGAAAAGGGCCCAGGCGTTTTATTTAAAACAGGCTTCGGATCTGATGCAGTCCGTCGCCAGGACAAAGGTACAAATTTTGCGGCTGGGCGGCAGGCAGGAGAAAATGATCGTCCGGGCGCTGGCCGGGGAAGGGATCCTGGTAAAGGATATCTGCCTGGTAAAAGGGGCGGAGAGCGAAATTGAGATCTGCGTCTGTCTGTGTACCAAAAAAAAGATCAGCGTAACGGCGGCGGAGCTGGCGGACTACCTTTCGGTTTTAATGGATATCCGGCTGGTATCGGAAAAGGGCAATCCGTATTTCATCGGGGAAGAGCCGGTGACGCTGTATTTTGAAAAGGAGCCGGACTTTTGTTGTATGACGGCGTCCGCTACGGCCATCAGGGAAAACGAGGCGCAGTCGGGAGACAGTTTTTCCTTTTTTGAAGAGGACGGTAAAATGACGATCATCCTTTCGGACGGCGTGGGATCCGGAGAGGAAGCGGCAAGGGACAGCAGCCGGATCGTGGATCTGACGGAGCGTATCCTGAGCGCCGGACTGAGCTGTCAGGCCACGGTGGATATGTTAAACGGCATGTTTTGCGAAAGCGAGGAAGAGATCCGGATGCCGACGCTGGATCTGTGCAGGATCGATCTGAAAAAAGGGGTCTGCAGCATTGCCAAGGCCGGCGGCGTCAGCACCTTTATTAAAAGGGGGCAGTTGGTAGAAAAGGTCAGCGTGGATTCCCTGCCCCTCGGACTGTCCCAGGAGCCGGGAGGCGAGGAGATAGAGCGCCCTTTGAAAGAAGGAGATATGGTGATCCTCCTTACGGACGGCGTGGTCGAGGATTGGCCTTGCATGGACGGGGAGTTTTTCCTCATGCAGCAGATGGAGCAGATGACGGTCACGTCTCCGGTGGACATGGCAAATCTGCTGCTGCAGTACGCCATCGGCCAGAGCCAGGGCCGTATCCGGGATGACATGACGGTATTGGTGGCAGGGATATGGGGGAATGCTCCGAAATAATTGAGAAAGCCCGCGGATTGGGGTATAATGATCTGCAGCAGGGATGCGCAGGAGGGAGAAAACGGTCGTGCAAAGTACAAAGGGAGACAGTTTGGCGCTGGTGAAAGAGGTAGAGGCTTTCATGAACCGGTTTGCGATGTGGCCGCAAAACGGACATATCGTGGCGGGAATATCGGGAGGCCCGGACTCCGTATGCCTTCTGGCGGCGCTGGTCAGGCTCCGAAAGCGCCATAACCTGCTGCTGACAGCCGTACATGTGCATCACGGACTGAGGGAGGAAGCGGACGATGACGCGGATTTTGTACGGCGTCTCTGCCGGCAGTGGGACGTGCCGTTCGTTTTAAAGAAGGCGGATGTTCGGAAATTGGCCTGCGACAGCCGTATTTCCTGTGAGGAAGCGGGACGGATGGCCCGGTATGAGGCGTTTTCGGAAGTGCTGCGCAGGACAGAGGGCGGTACCAAGGGAGGCTGTATCGCAGTGGCCCATAACCGGGACGACCGGGCGGAGACGTTTTTATTCCATCTGTTTCGGGGCACGGGCCTGAAAGGGATGGGGAGCATCCAGCCGGTGCGCGGGTCGAAGGACGGCAGCAGGATCATCCGGCCGCTGCTTTTTTGCGGCAGGGAGAGGATCGAGGCGTGGCTGAAAGAAGAGGGGATCTGTTGGCAGGTGGACCGATCCAATCTCGGAGAAGATTTTACCCGCAATAAGATACGGAACCGGGTCCTGCCGTATGTCCAGAGGGAGATCTGCAGTCAGGCCGGGCAAAACCTTGCCAGGGAGGCGGAATTGCTTTCCGATGCGCACGATTTTCTGGAGCGGGCCGCCCGGGAGGCGGCCAGGCGGTGCAGCTTGGCCAAAGAGGACGAAGGGATCTGTTTCGACGTGGCCGCCTTTGAAAAGGAGGACGCTTTTCTGCAGGATCAGATGTTGTATCAAACCCTGGTTCAGATGGGAGGCGGAAAGGATCTGACAGCAGCGCATATCAGGGAGATCAGGAGGCTGTTTGCCCCCTCCTGTCAGAGCGGAAGAAAGGTCAGCCTGCCGTTCTGCGGCGTTACAGCGGAGCGGACGTTTGGCTGCGTGCGCCTGGCCAGACTGCCGGACGTGGGCCGGACCGATGGGCCGGAGGGGGAAAAAAAGTTGCTTTTGCCAGGCCGTTTCCCGGTACCGGGGCTTGGCACGGTGTCCTCCCGGCTGTTCGCCGGGCCGGCGGCCCGGGAAACGGATGCAGGCGTTTTTTTGGAAAATATACCGCAAAAAAAGTATACGAAATGGTTTGATTATGATAAAATAATAAAGTCTGCGGGATTTCGTACGCGCCTGCCCGGCGATTATCTGACCATAGACGGCGCGCTGCACAAAAAAAGCTTAAAACAGTATATGATCGAAGAGAAGATCCCGGCGGGCCAAAGGGACGGCATGGTCTTGCTGGCGGACGGCGCGCATGTGATGTGGGTGCCCGGCCACCGGATCAGCGCCGCTTATAAGGTGACGGAAAAGACGGCCGTGGTGCTGGAGGTTTCCCTGGAAGGCTTTGCAAAAGAGGGGCACAGCCCCATTGCCGGAAATACAAAGGAGGAATAAGAATGGCGGAGCGAGTGGAAGTTTTATTGACGGAACAGGAAGTGGATGACAGGATACAGCAGATCGGGGATCAGATCAGCAAGGATTATGCGGGGCGGCAGGTGCATCTGGTCTGCGTGCTGAAAGGCGGCAGCTTTTTCATGTGCGAGCTTGCCAAGCGCATTACCGTTCCCGTATCGCTGGATTTCATGTCCGTGTCCAGTTATGGAAAAGATACCAAGTCCAGCGGCGTGATCAAGATCGTGAAGGATCTGGACGAATCGCTGCAGGGAAAAGACGTGATCGTGGTGGAGGATATCGTGGACTCCGGACGGACGCTGAGCTATCTGCTGGAGCTGCTCCGGGGGAGGGGGCCGAAGAGCCTGGCGCTGTGTACGCTGCTGGATAAGCCTGACCGCCGTGTGGTCGAGGTAAAAGTGGATTATACCGGGTTTGCCATTCCGGATGAATTTGTGGTGGGCTATGGGCTGGATTACGACCAGCGGTATCGAAACCTGCCCTATATCGGCGTGGTGAAGTTTGAATAAAAGAGAAGAGAGAGGTCAATAGGAGGATACCGTGAATAAAAACGGCAGAGGAGTTAATCTTGTCATTACCTTGCTGCTCATCGCTATGGTGCTGTTCTGGTTTTCCGGCATGCTCAACCGCATGGAAAATACCTGTACGCAGGCGGAATTTGAACAGATGTTAGAGGAGGGCAGGATCGCCGGCGTTGTGATCACGCAGAACAAGGAAGTGCCTACCGGATCCGCACAGATCAATCTGACTGACGGGGAAGAACGGGTTTTGGTGGTGACGGATGTCAATGCGCTGATCGCGCAGTTGGAAGAAAACGGAGTGGACTATATTCCGCAGGATATCCCCGGAGAAAACGTGTTTTTGACGTCGGTGCTGCCGGCGCTGATCATCGCGGGCGGCTTTGTCATTGTCTTTATGATGATGAACGCCCAGAACGCGCAGATGAACGGCGGGAACCGGATGATGAACTTCGGTAAGAGCCGCGCGCGTATGAGTACGGCGGGCGATACGCGCATCACGCTTAAGGATGTGGCGGGGCTGAAAGAAGAGAAAGAGGATCTGCAGGAGATCGTGGAGTTTTTAAAGGCGCCTGAAAAGTTCACCCGGGTGGGTGCGCGTATCCCCAAGGGCGTACTGCTGGAGGGCCCTCCCGGTACCGGGAAGACTTTGCTTGCCAAGGCCATTGCGGGAGAGGCGAACGTGCCGTTTTTCTCCATTTCCGGTTCGGATTTTGTGGAGATGTTTGTGGGCGTAGGCGCGTCCCGCGTCCGCGATCTGTTTGAAGATGCCAAGAAGAACGCGCCCTGTATCGTATTTATCGATGAGATCGACGCGGTGGCCAGGCGCAGAGGAACGGGCATGGGAGGCGGCCACGATGAACGGGAGCAGACCTTAAACCAGATGCTGGTGGAGATGGACGGTTTCGGCACCAACGAAGGGATCATTGTCATGGCGGCCACCAACCGGGTGGATATCCTGGATCCCGCCATCCTGAGGCCGGGCCGTTTCGACCGTAAGATCAGCGTGGGCGCGCCGGATGTGGGCGGCCGGGAGGATATCCTGAAAGTCCATGCCAAAAACAAGCCGCTGGCGGACGATGTGGACTTAAAGCAGGTGGCACAGACCACCGCCGGTTTTACGGGCGCGGATCTGGAAAACCTGATGAACGAGGCGGCGATCCTGGCGGCGAAGGCGGACAGGGCCTTTGTGATCCAGGAAGATATCCGCAAAGCGTTTGTGAAGGTGGGGATCGGCGCGGAAAAAAAGAGCAGGATCATTTCAGACAAGGAAAAGCGCATTACCGCCTACCATGAGGCCGGACACGCGATCCTGTTCCATGTACTTCCGGATGTGGGGCCGGTCTATACGGTTTCCATTATTCCTACCGGCGGCGGGGCGGCAGGCTATACGATGCCGCTGCCGGAACGGGACGATATGTTTATGACCAGAGGGCGTATGCTGCAGGAGATCATGGTTTCCCTGGGCGGCCGGATCGCGGAGGAACTCATTTTCGACGACATTACCACCGGCGCTTCCAGCGATATCAAGAAAGCGACGCAGATCGCCAGGAAGATGGTGACCCGTTTCGGTATGTCGGACAGCATGGGCGTGATCTGTTATGAGGATGACGACGACGAAGTATTCCTCGGCCGGGATCTGGTGCATGCCAAGTCCCACAGCGAACTGGTCAGCGGGGAGATCGACCGGGAAGTAAAGCGCATTGTTGACGATTGCTATGCAAAGGCAAAGGATCTGATCTCTCGCCACGAAACGGTGCTTCATCGGTGCGCTGCGCTGCTTTTGGAGCGGGAGAAGATCGGCCGCGCTGAGTTTGAAGCCCTGTTCGCCTAAAAGAAATTAGTAAAAATTCACAAAAACGGACTGCTGAATTTGTAAATTTTGTGAAAACGAGGTATGTACAAAAAGGGGAGGGTCTGCTACTATAATAGACGTAACCCCCCAATACATTTAGTTTTTTGCTATACCCCATAAGAAGTACCTTCTCTAAAAAAGGCAGCGTACCCCCGCTGTCTTTTTTACTGTATAGGGAGCAGGCCCGCAGAGCGGCGTGCAGGACACGGCGCTACGGCCTTGCGGGAGTTTGACAAAAAAGTGAGGGTCAAAATGAAACCGATCGCGCATATTCACACAGATTTCAGAGAGAAATTCGGGATCCCCCGTCAGAGCATGCTGGTACCCGGACTGCAGGGCGAGATCTTTTTCGAACCGCCGTACCGCAACCCGGAGGCGGTGCGGGGATTGGAACAGTTTTCCCATATTTGGCTTTTATGGGAGTTTTCGGAACATATCCGGGAAAGCTGGACGGCCACGGTACAGCCGCCCCGTCTGGGCGGGAAAAAGAGGATGGGCGTTTTTGCCACCCGTTCCCCGTTCAGGCCGAATCCGATCGGGTTGTCCTGCGTAAGATTGCTGGAAGTGCGGCGCAGCGGGGAACACGGGCCGGAGCTTATCGTCTCGGGCGTCGATCTTTTGGACAATACGCCGATCTATGATATCAAACCCTATATTCCGCTGTGCGACTGCAGGCCCGAGGCTACGGAAGGGTATACGCTCCGGACGAAAGAGCACAGGCTTTCTGTGGTGTTCCCGCCCGAATTGCTGGCCCGTTATCCGGAAAATAAGCGGGCCGCGGCCTGCGGGATCCTGGAGCAGGATCCGCGGCCTGCTTACTTTCAGGCGCCGGACCGCCTGTATGGCGTGTCCTTTGCCGGGTATGACATTAAATTCAGAGTATCGGGCGATGTGCTGACCGTCAGCGACGTTATTCCCCTGTAGGACGGATCGCGGCGAAGCCGTGTTCCAGATCCGCAAGGATATCGTCAATATGCTCCGTGCCAATGGAGAGACGGACCGTGGTAGGATAAATGCCGGCTTTTGCCAGATCCTTTTCCTCCATCTGGGAGTGGGTGGTGGAGGCCGGATGGATCACCAGGGATTTCATATCCGCCACATTGGCCAGCAGGGAGAACAGTTCCAGGGATTCCGTGAATTTTTTCGCATCCTCCGCTGTGCCCTTTACCTCAAAAGTGAAGATGGAGGCGCCTCCGTTGGGGTAATAGCGATCATACAGTTCTTTTTCGTGTCCGGAGGAAAGGGAAGGATGATGCACCTTTTCCACCTGCGGATGGTTCTTTAAGTAGTCTATGACTTTCAGCGTGTTTTCCACATGGCGTTCCACGCGCAGGGAAAGCGTCTCCAGCCCCTGCAGCAGCAGGAAGGAATTGAAAGGAGAGATGCACGCGCCCAGATCCCGCATCAGCGTGGTACGGATCTTCATGATATAGGCCAGGTTGCCGCAGGCTTCTGTAAACCGGATGCCGTGGTAAGACGGGTTGGGGGCAGAGAGACCGGGGAATTTATCGTTCTGGGCCCAGTCGAATTTGCCGCCGTCCACGATAACGCCGCCCATTACCGTGCCGTGACCGCCGATGAACTTTGTGGCGGAGTGTACCACTATGTCCGCGCCGTGTTCCAGCGGGCGGAACAGATAGGGGGTTGCAAAGGTGTTGTCCACGATCACAGGGATCCCCGCCTTATGGGCAATTTCGGAAACCGCTTCCAGATCGATGATATCGGAATTGGGATTCCCCAGGGATTCCAGATAGAACAGCTTTGTGTTCTCCCGGATCGCGTTGGCGAAGTTCAACGGGTCGCTGCCGTCCACAAAAGTGGTCTGGATGCCGGACTCTGTGAAAGTGTTGGCAAACAGGTTAAAGGTGCCGCCGTAGAGCGTCGCGGAGGAGACGATATGATCGCCGGCTTTGGCGATATTCTGGATCGCGTAGGCGATGGCGGCGGAACCGGAAGCGGTAGCCAGAGCGCCCACGCCGCCCTCCAGCGCGGCGATGCGCTTCTCAAACACATCACTGGTGGGGTTCATCAGGCGGGAGTAGATGTTGCCGCTTTCCGTCAGGGCGAAGCGGTTTGCCGCCTGGGCGGAATCCTTAAATACATAGGATGTGGTGGCATAGATCGGTACTGCCCTGGCGTCTGTGGCGCTGTCGGGCTGTTCCTGTCCCACATGGAGCGCCAGTGTTTCAAATTTGTAGTTTTTTTCTGCCATGATACATTTCCCTTCCTTCTTTTTTTATCTCTTTTTAATTTCCTATAAACATACTAATTAAATATGTTAACGGGATTATAGCATGACAGGATAAGGCTGTCAATATCTTTCTGAAAAGATTTAGGCGTTTTGTAAAACGTTTGCTATAAAAATAGGATTGCGGTATAATCATGGCAGGAAGAAACCGGAGTGCCCTGCGGGGCAGACAGGAGGGAATATGGTCACTGCGAAATTACATGACAACTGGCAGATGCGCAGGGTGGGAGAGGCAGGCTTTCTGCCCGCTACAGTGCCCGGCAGCGTTTATAACGACCTGCTCATAAACGGCAGGATGGAAGATCCCTATTACCGGGACAATGAGCTGGCAGCGCTGAAGGTGATGGACGATGATTTTGAGTACAGGACGGTTTTTGACACGCCGGCAGGAGCCCTTTCCAGTGAAGAGGTCCTCTTGCGTTTCGACGGGATCGATACGGTGGCCGACATTTATCTGAACGGGGAATGGCTGGCCTATGTGGAAAATATGCACCGGGTCTGGGAATTTCCGGTGAAGGCGCTTTTGCGGGAAACGGGGAATGAATTGCGCGTCGTCTTACATTCTCCCACGAAATTCATCAGGGAGGCCAACGAAAAGGATCCGATCCTGGGGACTACGGACGCCATGGAAGGATTTCCGCATCTGCGCAAAGCCCACTGTATGTTCGGCTGGGACTGGGGCCCCCGCCTGCCTGACGCGGGGATCTGGCGGGACGTGCAGTTGATCGCCTTTGACGACGCCCGGATCGACAGCGTTTACATTACGCAGCACCATGAAGCGGGGAAAGTGACGCTGGCGCTGGACGTGGATGTGGATCGGATCTCCGAGGAGTTTCTGCGCCGGTTTGGAGAGGATGATGACAGGCTGCAGGGGCTTTCCTTCCGTGTGAAAGTGACGGATCCGGATGGCATCTGCAGGCAGTATGATCGTGACAGCGCCATGGCCGGAATCGGGATCGAACATCCGAAGCTGTGGTGGCCCAACGGCTATGGCTCCCAGCCGCTGTATTGGGTGGAGGTGGAACTGCTTGGCAGAGACGCGGCAGCGGACGGGCAGTTTGTCGTTCTGGACAGATGGAAACGGCGGATTGGCCTGCGCACCATGACCATAAGACGGGAGAAGGACGCCTACGGCGAATCCTTCTGCCATGAGGTCAACGGGGTGCGCGTGTTCGCCATGGGCGCGGATTATATCCCAGAGGACAACATTCTTCCCCGGGTGACGCCGGAGCGCACCTATCACCTTTTGCTGCAGGCGAAGATGGCCCATCACAACTGTATTCGGGTCTGGGGCGGCGGCCATTACCCTTACGATGCGTTTTGGGACGCCTGCGACGAGCTGGGACTGATGGTATGGCAGGACTTCATGTTCGCCTGCGCGGTGTATAACCTGACAGAAGAATTTGAGGAAAATATTACGGCGGAGTTCATCGACAATATTAAGCGGATCCGGCATCACGCTTCGCTGGGACTGTGGTGCGGCAATAACGAAATGGAAATGTTCGTCCTGCAGGGCGACGGCTGGGTCAATAAGCCGGGCCAGAAGAGCGATTATGTGAAGATGTACGAATATATCCTGCCAAAGATCCTGAAAGAATACGATCCAAACACCTTCTACTGGCCCGCTTCCCCTTCTTCGGGCGGCGCCTTTGACGAGCCCAACGCAGAGAACCGGGGCGATGTGCATTACTGGGATGTGTGGCATGGAAACAAGCCCATCACGGAGTATCGGAAATTTTATTTCCGCTATGTATCGGAGTTCGGCTTCCAGTCCTTCCCGTCCTTAAAGACCTGCGAAACATTTACGCTGTCGGAGGATCGGAACATCTTTTCCTATGTGATGGAAAAGCATCAGCGCAATTCTTCCGCTAACGGCAAGATCATGAACTATATGGAACAGACCTTCCTGTATCCCACCAGCTTTGACGTAACGCTGTATGCGTCCCAGCTTTTGCAGGCGGAGGCCATCCGGTATGGCGTGGAGCATTTCAGAAGGAACAGGGGGCGCTGCATGGGCGCCGTGGTCTGGCAGCTCAACGACTGCTGGCCCGTGGCCAGCTGGTCCTCCATTGACTATTACGGCAGGTGGAAAGCCCTGCATTACTACGAAAAGAGATTTTTTGCGCCGATCCTTTTATCCTGCGCCGAAGAAGGGATATTGACCCAGGATACCAATCCCAACGCCCAGCCCTATGAAGTGAAAAAATCCATCCGTCTGAATGTGGCGAATGAGAGCCTTGCGGACGAGCGCCTGACAGTGAAGTGGGAGCTTCGCGACGCGATGGCGAACATATTGCGGCAGGGGGAACGGGAAGTGGAGGCGCCGGCCCTGCGTTCCGTATGGCTGGAAAAGGAAGAAATGGCGGACGCGGACCTGTACGGCAATTATGTGAGTTACGCCTGCTTTAAGGCAGGCGAATATCTGTCGGGCGGCACGGTGCTGTTTACCGCGCCCAAGCAGTTTCGGTTTGTAGATCCGAAGCTGTCCGTGCGGGTTGAGGGCGATGAGATCGTGGTATCCGCCCAGGCCTATGCGCGCAGTGTGGAGATCCTGAACGAAGAAGACGATATGCTGCTTTCGGACAACTATTTCGATATGAACGCCGGACAGCGGCGGGTGAAGATCTTAAAGGGAAGGCCGGAAGGGCTCAGGGTACGCAGCGTGTACGATATCCGGTAAGCTTTATCTCCCGCCGTTTGGATCCAGCGCGTCGCGGAGCGCATCGCCGATGAAGTTGATCGCGATCACAATGCATACGATCACCAGGCCGGGCGGGAGCCAGAGCCAGGGCTGTTTGGTTAGCACGGTCAGCGATTGGGCGCCGTTGAGCATATTGCCCAGGCTCGCCGTCGGCGGCTGTACGCCCTGGCCGAGAAAGCTGAGGGCCGCTTCGTCCAAAATCGACAGGGCCAGCACGGAGGTGGCATAGACCAGTATGGGCGCCACCGTGTTCGGCAGGATCTCCGAGAACAGGATATGCCGAAGCGGCATTCCGGCCACGAGGCTGCCTTTGACGAAATTCGTTTCCCTAAGCCCCAGGACGTTGCCCCGCACCAGCCTTGCGATGCCGGGCCAGTCCACGAAGCCCAAGATCAGGATGATGTTCCATAAACCGGGCCTGAAAATGGCCGCCGCCACCAGGACCAGCAGTATGTAGGGGAAGGACATCACCATATCGGTAAAGCGCATAATGATCATATCCGCCGGGCCGCCGAAATATCCGGCCACCAGCCCCAACAGCACGCCGATCACTGTGGAGATGGCCGTTGCCATTACGCCCACCAGGAGCGAGATCCTGGTGGCGTACAGCAGCCGGCTGAACATATCCCTGCCGATTTGGTCCGTACCCAGCCAGAAATCCCGGGAGGGGGCCTGCGCGAAGGGGCCGGCGATCTCGTTTGGCTCATAGGGCGCGATAACGGGCGAGAGCAGCGCCGCGCATACGATGACGCCCAGCACGATCAGGCTTACCGCCGCCAGATGGTGGCGGCGGAAACGCCGAAAGACCATATGCAGATAGCTTTCGCCTGCGAGATCAGTTTCCGGAGACTTTTTATTTTTCTCGTCAACTCTGTTCTTTTTCACCCATTTTTCTCCTAATCCAGTTGAATGGTTGGATCGGCCAGCGCATACAGAATATCCGTGACCAGATTCCCGATCAATACCACGACGGCGGACAACAGACATACGCCCATGATCACGGGGTAGTCCCTGCCGCTGATGGCGCTCATGGTCATCAGCCCAAGCCCCGGCCAGGAAAAGATCTGCTCGATGATCACGGCGCCGCCGAACAGCACCGGGATCTCCATTCCGATCACCGTAATGATCGGGATCAGCGCATTGCGCAGCGCATGTTTGCAGATCACTTTAAAATGCCCGATCCCTTTGGCCTTTGCGGTTCTGAGATAGTCCTGCTGCAGAATTTCCAATACGGCGCTTCGGATATAGCGGATATTGCTGCCGGCCATGGAAAAGGCCAGTACGATCACAGGCATAACCATATGCTTTGCCACATCCGCCGCGCCGCCGTCTGCCCCCAGCGTCGTCATGCCGCTGGAAGGCAGCCAGCCCAGCCGGACTGTGAAAATATAGATCAGCAAAAGAGAAAGGAAAAAACCGGGCACGCTGCTGCCCAGAAAAGAGAGCGTTACCACCGTGTAATCCCCTTTTGAATACTGGTGTATCGCGCTGTATATCCCGGCGGGGACCGCCAGAATGAGGCTTGCGATCAGCGATACGCCCATCAGAAGGAGGGTAGGCCCGATATGGCTGCCGATCAGATCGCTGACCGGCTGGAAGGACTTGATGGAATACCCCATATTGCCGTGCAAAAGCTGTTTCAGCCAGAGAAAATACTGCACATAGACGGGCTTATCCAGTCCCAGTGCGATCTCCTTCGCCTCGATTGCCGCCTCGGATACGCGGGGCCCCTGGAGCATGGCCAGAGGACTGCCCGCCATGCACATGATCGTGTAATCGATGATCGTGATGCCAATCAGGACAGGGATCGCGATTAAAATCCGTTTCAGTATATATTTTCCCATCCTCTTATTCCTTTTCCTTTATGTTAGAACAATAGGGACATGCCGCATAATGCTCCCCCGCCGCCAAAGCCGTTTTGCCGGACGGAATCTTTTGCATCTGCGGTTCCTGTGTGCGGCACAGGGGAAGCGCGTAGGGACACCTGGGATGGAACCTGCATCCGGCAGGAGGGTTGATGTTGCTGCCGATCTCCCCTTCCAGAAGCCGACGGGGTTTGTCCTTTTCCTCCGGATCGGGGATGGGTACGGCATCCAGAAGCGCCTGCGTGTACGGATGGGCGGGATGCGCAAAAATATCCCGCGCATCGCCGTACTCGACGATCCGGCCCAGATACATGACCGCGATCCGGTCGCTGACATAATTGACCGCGCCGAGCCCGTGGCCCACAAACAGCAGCGTGAGCTTCAGTTCTTTTTGCAGTTCTTTTAACAGGTTCAGGATCTGGGCCTGGATCGATACGTCCAGGGCGCTGACCGGCTCGTCGCAGACGATGAACTCCGGGTTTAGGGAAAGCGCCTTGGCAATGCCGATCCGCTGCCGCTGGCCGCCGGAAAATTCATGCGGATACCGTCCCAAAACCGTTTCCGGCAGCCCTACCATATTCAGGAGCTTCCGGATATCCCGGCGGACGGTGTCTTTTTGCGATATCCCGTGATACAGCATCGGCTGCGCCAGGATCTCATAAATATGTTTCCGGGGATTTAAGGAGGAATAGGGATCCTGGAAGATCATCTGCAGTTTCGTCCTGACTTGTCGCATTTCCGCCGAATTTTTTTGCAGGGTGGCCAGATCCCGGCCATCATAGAAAATGCTGCCCTCGGTGGGGCTTTCCAGCCCTACAAGCTGTCTGCCGATGGTGGATTTGCCGCAGCCGGATTCGCCCACCAGCCCCAGCGTCTGGGCGCGCATCACCGAAAAGCTGACGCCGTCCACCGCCCTGACCCACCCGGTCGTGTGGGGAATGATCCCGCCACGGACCGGATAATATTTTTTCAGATCCACAACCTCGATCAGAGGCGTCATCGCTTCTCTGTTCATGGCGTTCCTCCTCTATCGTGGCCGTTCGCTGCGACGACGCATCTGGCGGCATGTCCTTTGCCAAAGGAATATAATAACTGTGGGCCGTCACACGCGCCGGTGCGATGCGGACAGCGGTCCGCGAACCGGCACCCGGCAATATCGTCGTAACGCTCCGGCACCATGCCGGGGATCGCCTGCAGCTTTCGGTCTGCGCTGTCCCGGATCGAGGGGACGGTATTTAACAACGCCCTCGTGTACGGATGTCTGGGATTTGCGAACAGTTCGTCTACGTTTCCTTCCTCAATGATCTGTCCGGCATACATCACCAGCACCCTGTCCGCCATATTGGCGACCAGCCCGATGTCGTGGGTGATCAGGATCATGGACATATTCCTTTCCCGGCGCAGTTTATTTAAAAGCCCCATGATCTGGGCCTGGATCGTCACGTCCAGCGCCGTGGTCGGTTCGTCCGCGATCAGCAGCTTAGGATCGCAGGAAAGGGCCATAGCGATCATGGCCCTCTGCCGCATCCCGCCGGACAGCGTATGCGGATATTTCTTCATCGTTTCCTGTGCTTCGGGCATCCCCACCTGCGCCAGCAGATCTACAGCCCGCTCTTTGGCTTCTTTTCTTGTGAAGTCCGTATGCGCCCGGATGCTTTCCGTGATCTGGTTCCCGATGGTAAACAGGGGGTTCAGGGAAGTGAGGGGATCCTGGAAGATCATGGTCAGTTCATTCCCGCGGATCCGATCCAGCTCCTGTTCCGTCATCGAAAGGATATTTTTGCCCGCAAAGAAGACAGAGCCGTCTGTGACAGCTCCGCCTCTTCCCAACAATCCCATGATAGACAGCGATGTGACGCTTTTTCCGCAGCCGGATTCTCCGACGATACAGACCACTTCTCCCTGATCCACATAGAAATTGATATGGTCGACGGTGGTATGGGTTCCGTAATCCCCGGTAAAAGCGGTCGTCAGGTTATGTACTTCCAACAAATGCGGCATCCGTCTCCTCCTGCCCCTTACTGGTCACTGTACGATATCCCAGTTCTGCACATCGTTAAAGAATCCGTATACGCTCGGCTCTGCGCCCGTCACGCGGTTGTTCACCGCCCCTTGGGCGCTGATGATATAGACGGAGAACATGGGGACGTCCTCCTGCATCTTCCGGTCGACGAGGGAATAATATCCCTTGATCTGCTCCGTATCGCTGGTCTGCTGTGTTTTATCCAGCGCGTCCATGACCTCGTCGTCGTAGTATCCGGTCCAGCTTCCTTCCCCGCCCAGAAGCCAGGTCACATCCGGATAGGGATCCACCGGCGCGTAGGTGTACTGTACCGCCATAATATCATAGTCGGTCGTCCCGGCCACCGTCATAAGAGTGGCCAGATCCACAGTCGTGATCTCCACATTGATCCCGACCTGGGCCCATTGCGCGGCGATGACCTGTACGCCGTTGATAAAGGTGCTGTCGCCGGAGTTGACATAGAAACGCAGCGTCCTTGAACTGTCCCATCCGGCCTGTTCCAAAAGCTCCCTGGCCTTGTCCGGGTCATATGCGATTGGCTGCAGCGCAGGGTCATAGAACGGGCCGGCAGAGGACAGAAATCCGTCCACGACTTCCCCGTGCCCCTTGAGAAGCTGATCCACAAGCTGCTGTCTGTCTATGGCGTAAAGGAGCGCCTGACGTACCCTCGCATCCGGAAGGTTGGCCGTCTGGATAAAGGCTGACTGGTTCGTGATAGGGGCCCCGTAGACGACCTTTACGTTATCCAGCTTTTCGATGCTTTCATAATCTTCCTGCGGTATCGCCGTCATGGTGTGGTGGGTGATATCGATTTCGCCCGACTGCAGCCCCGAATAGATCTGGCTGCCGTCCACCACTCTGATGTTGAGTTTATCGATCTTAGGCGCGCCCTTCCAATAATTCTGGTTGGCGGTATAGGACACATAATGATCCAGATCATAATCGGTCAGAAAATAGGGCCCGCTGATCACGTCCGGGTGATTGAACCAATCGTTGGAGGTCAGTTCCTCTTCGCTAAAATTTTCGATCACATGCTTCGGCAGGATATGCAGATACCTGGCATAGCTGTTCTGAAAGGTGGTCAGCGCCATCGGGCTTTTTGCGGTAAACTGCACTGTTTTGTCATCCAGCGAGGTAACGCCCTCTATCAATGTGGCCCCTTCCTCCACAAAACCGGTCTCGTCGTCGGTCCCTACGAACGCGTACAACAGGAGAGTGGTATTGCCCACCACAGGGCTGGCGTAGCGCAGCACAGAATATTCCACATCCGCCGCGGTGACCGGCGTACCGTCGGACCAGGTCGCAGCGTCGTCGATATGTACGATGAAATGGATATTGTCCTCGGTCGTAATGGAATCCGCCAGCATGCCCTGGAAATTCAGATCCTTATCCAGTTCCATCAGCGGCAGGAAGGTGAGATCCATCGCGTATTTATTGATCTCCGTCTGGTCGATGGCAAACGGGTTAATGCCGCCCAGGCTGTCCGTTACGCCGATATTGATGATCTTTTCGCCCTCTACAGCTTCGGAAAGATCGCTGCCATCCTGGGCGCTCTTCGTTTCGGACGGCGTAAGGTCGTCCGTCCCAGCGGCGGTGCCGCAGGCTGTTACGGTCCCGAGCATTACCAGCGTCAGCAGCAGGCTCAGGAATCTTTTGGTTATCGTATTCATATCGCTTCCTCCCTTTCCCTATGATGCGCCATTATACGCGCATTCGGCAAAATCCTATTATTCATATAGGTTAAGTGGATTATACTTCGTCATCGTTGATCTGTCAATAAAATATATAAACATATTTTCGGGCGCAAGTAAAGCATATCCTTGACAAAACTTGCCGGGAGGGGTATATTCTATCCCAAATGTATTTTTGGAATCGGCCCGGGCGGCATGAAAGGGCCTGTTTTGAGGAAAATACCGATGAAAAATTTACTGAACTATCAATCCAGCGAGTATGATTGCGGACCGGTGTCCCTTACCAATGCGATCCGTTACCTTTTTGACCGGGAAATGATCGATCCCGATATCCTAAAATATATCATGCTCTATAGTCTGGACTCGTATAACGAAAAGGGCGAGAGCGGAAAGATGGGCACGTCCGCCTCGGCGATGCTTTTTTTAAGCAACTGGCTCAATCAATTCGGCCAGGTGAAACATTTCCCGATCCATTGTGAATTTCTGGACGGGGAAAACGTATATCTGTCCAAGGCGGGACGGATCGTGACGGCTCTGCAGCAGGGCGGCGCCGTCGTGCTGAGGCTGTATCTGGAGGTAGGGCATTATGTCCTGCTGACCGGGGTTAAGGGGGATGAGATCTTCCTTTTTGATCCTTATTATGTGGAAGCAGACGATCCGGAATTGGATCCGGAGTTTTTGGAGGAAGGCATTACTTTTGTGACGGATCAGCCCAAGCGTGCCAACCGTATTGTATCCATGCAGCGGCTGAACCGGCTTTCCAGGGGCTTTTATGAAATGGGGGAGTACGAGAATCGCGAGGCGCTGATCCTGTTTAACCAGGACGCGCGTCTGCTGCCGGAGGAGACGATAGAGTATTTTATCTGACGGGCCGAAGGGACAGGCGGGTCTAATGCAGCGGCCAAAGGCAAGGGGGCATGGGGAATGCGATTTACTTACTGTCCGCACTGCGGAAGAAAACTGATCCGAAAAGAGATCGGGGATGAAGGGAAGATCCCGTTCTGCGAAGCCTGCAGCATCCCCCTGTGGGATATGTTCACCACCAGCATTATCGCGGCGGTGGTCAATGAACAAAAAGAGGTGGCGCTGCTGCGGCAGGCGTATGTTTCCAAAACCAGCTACGTCTGCGTGGCCGGCATCATGAAGATCGGGGAATCCGCAGAGGAAACGGTAATACGGGAGGTGCAGGAGGAACTGGGGCAGCAGGTGGAAACGCTGAGATTTATCCGAAGCTTTCCCTATGAAGCCAAGGAAATGCTGATGCTGGGCTATCGGGCGGAGGTAAAAAAGAAAGATTTTCGCCTGTCGCAGGAAGTGGACAGCGCAAGATGGGTCGGGTATGAACAGGCCCTTTCCCTTCTGCGTCAGGGCAGCATCGCGTGGCAGCTCGTTAAAAGCGTGATCGAGGCAGACGAAAGGTGACGGCACCCCCGTGATGTCAGTACAGATCCGATACCTTTACGACGACGATACCGTCGATCGTGCAAACGGATTCTGCGGCAGGAAATTCCGGCATATCGGCGACCTGTTTTGTGCGGATCAGCGTTTTGTATTCTTCTTCCCCGCAAAGGTTTATGTTGACGCCGAGAAAATTGGAGGTGACGCCGTACCAGGACACCCGGTTATTTCGGGCGTCCGTACTCCAGCAGCCGAATTTTGCGTAGCCGTTTGCCATCCGGTATGCCGTACTTTGCGCAAACTGATCGTTATCCCCGGGACGTCCGACGAAAGCGACGACCGGGGATTTTTCCATATAACCCTCCCGGTATAGACGGGAAACGATGTTTTCGGTCAGCGTGATCGTCGCGGTCTTTCCTTCCTTGAGCGCAAGCTGGTCGTTGGTCACGGCGGAAAGCTGATACCACGCGAACAGGGCCAGGAAAAACAGGCATGCCCTTTTTACCCAGAAGCCGGTGTTTGCATGGGGAAGCAGCAAAATTCCCAGAAGGGAAAATCCGAGGAGCGGCCCCATGGACATGAGGACGGACAAAGGGCTGCCGACGGCGATGAGTAAGACGGCGCAGCCCGCCGGGGGCAGCAGGACGACCAGAAGCAAAAAGAGAAGCGCCCTTTTTTTGTCTTTTCGGTACAGCCCGAAAAACCGCATTCCCAGGGCTGCCAGATAACAGACCGCAAGAGCGGCCAGGAGCAGATCGATAAACTCAAGGTTGGCAAAGGCTTTTTTCTCCACAAAATACGACCAGGTTTCGGTATAGCATTTGACCAGGGAAGCGGGCAGTTGGAGCAGCATCCGGGAGAGGCTGTTCTCGTCTGCGCCCCGGTAGGACGCCAGCCGGATCCCGGCCCGAAACAGCAGCCCGTTTGTGATGAGCAGGTAAGCGCCTCCGGCAAAGAGTACCGTATAGACAAACAGGGCGAGGTATTCCAGGATTTCCCGGAGCTTTTTTTCTTCCCCCAGCCATTTTATCATAAGAAGGAGCGCCAGCACGGCCGTAACGCTGATATAAGCCTGATAAAAGGACAGAGAGATCCCCAGGAGCGCGCCGCAGAGGCTCCCCTGTATTAGAGAGCGCTTCCAGGTGTCCTTCGTTTTCAGCAGATAGAAGGCCAGAACGCTGAAAAAACAGGCGAGGCCGAAGTTGACCGACATATAGCTGTAGGTCAGCGTATTGCACACAACGGGGTTAGCCGTCAGGATCGTGAGCAGCAGCCAGGGGTACGGCCCCTTTTGCAGGGAAAACCGCTCCAGGATCATGACGTTGGCGAGTTCAAAGAGCAGCAGCGTCAGCATGGAATTGAACGGATCGGATACGATGCCGAAACGGAACCGATCCGCATACCGCTGTAATCCCCTGCCCAGGGAGATCTCCCAGTCCCCGGCGATGAAATTGGACAGATGCCATATTCCGTCGATGTCGTTGACCAGGTTTAAAGAAAGCATCATAAAATAGGACAGTACCCCGATGCAAAACCCGCCCAGGAGAAACCGGCTGTTGCGCGCAAAAAAGCGTAAGAAACGTTTTTCAAATTCCGTCAGAAGTCCTGACATTGCGATGTACCTTCCTTAACAAAGTGCAGCAGCGTGCTGCCATAGTCGCCGAAGAGCATGTCCTGCAGATAGCCGGCCTGCATCAGCATTTCCCCGGAATATGTCTGTCCGGTTCCTTCCAGCCGGTAAGAGGCGAAAGGATCCAGCCCTTTTAGTTTCAGCCGTCTGGATTTGCGCCCCGCCTCATAGCGGACCTGGACGTAGGTTACCAGGCTTTCGCTCCTGTCTTTTTTCACCACCTGCCAGCAGTCATACATATTATTTTCCCGGTAAGAGGCGATGCGGTAATAATCCCCCTCCCGGATCAGGTCGTTAAGGGCGTGGTACATCCGGTTGAAGCGGGCCGCTTTCTCCTTTTCTGCATCGGTGAGCTTGGTGATATCCAGTTCGTAACCGAAGGTTCCCGCCAGCGCTACATTGGCCCGGGTCTCCATCGGCGTGACGCGTCCCACAGAATGGTTGGGACAGACGCAGATATGGGCGCCCATGGTACTCAGCGGATATAACAGGGCGGTTCCCTCCTGGATGAGAAGGCGTTCTATAGGATCCATATCGTCGGAAGTCCAGATCTGCGGGCTGTAGTAGAGCATGCCGGGATCAAAGCGGGCGCCGCCGCCGGAACAGTTTTCCAGAAGCAGATCCGGGAACTCCTGCAGCAGCCGTTCCTGCAGGGAATAGACGCCCAGCACATAGCGATGGGAAAATTCCCCCATGTGTTCGCTGTCCAGGGCAAAGCTGCCCAGATCCGCCAGCGCTCGGTTCATATCCCATTTTACATATTCGATATTGGCGCTGCGCAACACCTTTGCCACGCATTCGTAGACGTAATCCGCCACTTCCTGACGGGTCAGATCTAGCACGCACTGATAGCGGGCCAGGGTGATCTCGCGGCCCGGCACCTGGATCGCCCAGTCGGGATGGGCGCGGTAGAGGTCGGAATCGGGAGAGATCATTTCCGGTTCAAACCAGATGCCGAATTTCAGCCCTTCGGCGTTGACGCGGTCCACCAGGGATTTCAGCCCGCCCTTGAGCTTGTCCTCATTTACCTGCCAGTCGCCCAGGGCACATTCGTCGTTATGGCGCCGTCCGAACCAGCCGTCGTCCATGACCAGCATTTCAATGCCCAGCTTTTTGGCTTCCCTGGCGATGGCCACCAGCTTGTCGTCGTCGAAATCAAAATAGGTGGCCTCCCAGTTGTTGATCAGGATCGGCCGCTTGGTATGCAGATACTTGCTGCGGATCAGATGATTGCGGTACAGGTCGTGGAGCGTGCGGGTCATTTGTCCAAGGCCGCAGTCGGAATAGACCAGGACGGCCTCCGGCGTTTCAAACCGCGCGCCGGGTTCCAGCACCCATTCAAAGCCGTCCGGATGCAGGCCGATCCCCATGCGGACGCTGTCCATGTGATCCAGCCCGGTTTCAGCCACAAAATTGCCGGAGTAAATAAAGTGCATGGCGTAAACGTCGCCGGTATCCTGCGCCGTCCCGTTGGTGGTCAGCGCCATAAAGGGCTGTATCTGATGGCTGGTTTCGCCCCGCAGGGAGGACACGGTATGTTTGCCCATGGACACTTTGCGCAGCGTCATGTGCCGTTCCCGCGCCCAGCAGCCGTGCAGCGTCAGCAGGCTGTACTCCTCATTGTCCATGTCCAGACAGGCGCTCAGGATCTTTTCCAGATAGAGCTTCTTTTGCCCTTCATTGACCGCAACGACGCTGCGTATGATGGCGTCGGAATCCTCAAAGACGCTATAGCGCAGGAGGATCTTCAGGCCCAGCAGATCGTCTTTGAGACGGATTACCAGCGTCTGGGCGGCCTGTCCTTCCTGCCTGCCTGCGAAGGTGGCGGGCATGCCGGATAACGCAGGCTTGCCTTCCAGCAGTTCATAGCCGTCATATATCAGTTCGCAGACGCGATGGCCCCCTTCGTCCCGCACCCGCAGGCCCGGGTCCCGGTAATCGCCTACGCCCCAGGAGGGGTATTCAAAGGGGAAACTGTCCATAAAGCCCAGCTTGTTTTTGATAAATTCGTGATCCGCCGTAGCCCCTTCGCCCACCCGCATCAGGTAGCGGCCGTTGGGATCCAAAAGCCGTTTGCCGTAGTACAGGTGCCCCAGATATTTTTCCCGCGCAACGCCCATCAGATAGGTGGTGTGGGGCGTGTGGATCTGGAAGATTTTATCGTTTTCATAAACCTTGATTCCCATATGCTATCCTCCCGGAAAGTGTGATCTGTCTTTATTATATCGGATCGGCAAAGAAAAGAAAGGGGTTTCTGAAAAAAAGGGCCTGCGAAAAAGCGGATCGCTGCGGTGCGTCATGCCAGGCCCGGATGTGAAGGGACAAATTTTATGGCAATAGCATGGCAACCGCCAGAAGAATGTGTTATACTGAATATATTCATGACGGCGGATTGGATTTTAAGCTGCGCCAGCGTCCTGCAGGCGGGAGCAGAGGATTGAAAAACAGGGTTTTTAGCCGGGGTGGGCAGATGGGCGAAAAAGGACGGCCGCAGCGCCGGGAGGATGGAAAACTCGAAAGGGATCTGGCGGACCGGCTGACGGAATACGCCGAAAGCGGTGTCTATCCGTATCATATGCCGGGCCATAAGCGGAATCTGCCTGCATCGGACAGGATCGGCCAAGACGCAGGAAGGATCTTAACGCAGACGGCAAAAATAGATCTTACGGAAATAGACGGCTTTGACGATCTTCACGCGCCGGAAGGGGTTCTGGCGGAAGCGATGGAGAAAGCGGCCCGCCTGTACGGGGCCGATCACTGTTTTTACACCGTCAACGGCAGTACGGCGGGGCTTTTGACCGCGATCTCGGCGGCGGTGCCCCGGAAAGGCACGCTGATCATGGCCCGCAATTGCCACCGTTCGGCTTATCATGGCGTCTATCTGCGGCAACTGACCCCTGTTTATCTGTACCCGGAAACGACAGGGGAGGCCGGCATTGCGGCCGCCGTGACGGCCCAGCAGGTGGAAGAGGCGCTCTGCCTGCATCCTGAGGCGGAGGCCGTGCTGATCGTCTCGCCCACCTATGACGGGTTGGTGGCGGATGTGGAGACGATCGCCGAAATCGTACACGCTTACGGGAAGCCGCTCATTGTGGACAGCGCCCACGGTGCCCACTTCGGATTCCATCCGGCCTTTCCGGAAAACGCGGTGCGATGCGGCGCCGACTACACGGTGGTCAGCTTACATAAAACCATGCCCTGCCTGACGCAGACGGCGCTGCTTCTGGTGAACGAAAAGCGGGCGGATCTGCAGCGGGTGCGACTGTTTGAAAGGATCTATCAGACGAGTTCGCCCTCCTATGTCCTGATGGCGGCCATGGACGCCTGTATGGAACTGGTGCGGGAGCGGGGCAGCGGCCTCTGGGACGGCTTTTTTGCGGACAGGGCAGCCTTTTACCGACAGACAGAGCGGCTCCGGTTCCTGCGGGTGGTCGCGTCCGATGGGATGCGTAAGGGCCAGGAGAAAGGGGATGTTGAAGCAGGCCTGGCGCAGGAACCGCCTTTGGATGCGTTTTGCCTGGATCCCTGCAAGATTTTGATCCATACCGCAAAAAGCGGGCTGTCGGGGAAGGCCCTTTCCGATATCCTTCGGGAGAAATACCGGCTGCAGATGGAGATGGCGGCGGGGGATTATGTGACCGCGATCATGACCTGCTGCGACACGAAAGAGGGCTGGGAGAGGCTGGCAGCAGCACTTCTGGAAATCGATGCTTCCTGTAAGAAGGGGGCGGGAGGGAGCAGAGAACGGCAGCCTGTGTATCCCCAACTGGAAACGGTTTTGCCCCTTTTTGACGCGCTGGACGGACGGCGGGAGACGGTGCCTCTGGAGACGGCCCGGGGAAGGGTCAGCGCAGATTTTATCAATCTTTATCCGCCGGGGATTCCCATTGTAGTGCCGGGGGAGCGGCTGGAGGAAGCCGTGATCGGATTGCTGCGGCAGCTTTTGCGGCAGGGGCTTTTTCTGCAGGGCGTAAACGGGGAAGAAATCGCGGTGCTGGCCGGTGCAGACCGGTTCTGCCGGGCCTGCCCCATGGAATGAGTGGGAAAGCGGCGAAGGGAGATACGGCGGTGCTTACCGCAGGGGTGCCGCTGGGCGTATCCGGCAATACCAATATGCTGCACGTCGTAGAGGTCTGAGGAGCGCATTGTAAAAAGCGTATTTGACGCTCCTGAAATGGAGATTGGCATGAAAAAATATGTGATGGCGCTGGATCAGGGGACGACCAGTTCCCGCTGTATCCTGTTCGACAAAAAGGGAACGGTCTGTTCCATGGCGCAAAAGGAGTTCACCCAGTATTATCCCCATCCCGGATGGGTGGAACACGATCCGCTGGAGATCTGGTCCTCCCAGCTTTCCGTGGCGGTAGAGGCCATGGGAAAGATCGGGGCGGGGGTAGAGGAGATCGCGGCCATTGGGATCACAAACCAGAGGGAGACTACCATCTGTTTTTCCAAAAAAACGGGGAAACCGGTCTATCCCGCCATTGTCTGGCAGTGCCGCCGCACGGCGGATCAGATCGACAGGCTCAAAGCGGACGGCTTTGACCGCGTGATCCGGGAAAGAACCGGCCTGGTGCCGGACGCCTATTTTTCCGCCACGAAGATCCGGTGGATCCTGGATCGTGTGGAAGGGGCCAGACAGATGGCGCAGGACGGAGAGCTTGCGTTCGGCACCGTGGATACCTGGCTGATCTGGAACCTGACAAAAGGAAAGGCCTTTGTCACGGATCAGACCAACGCGTCCCGCACCATGCTGTACGATATCCATAAAAGGGAGTGGGATGAGGAGATCCTGTCTTACTTCGGGATCCCCAGGACCATGCTTCCCCAGGTCAAGCCCTCCAGTTGTCTGTTCGGCGTGACGGATGAGACGGTGATCGGCGGCGAGATCCCCATTGCCGGCGCGGCGGGGGACCAGCAGGCGGCTCTGTTTGGCCAGTGCTGCTTTGAGGCGGGAGAGGCCAAGAATACTTATGGGACAGGCTGCTTTTTGCTGATGAACACCGGGGAAACGCCGATCCGGTCCCAAAACGGGCTGCTGACCACCATTGCCGCTTCCGGGGAAGGCGAAACCCGCTATGCGCTGGAGGGCAGCGTGTTTGTGGCAGGCGCCGCGATCCAGTGGCTGCGGGATGAGATGCGCATGATCAAAAGCGCGCCCCAGTCCGAGGAGTACGCGGACAAGGTGGCGGATACCGCGGGCGTTTATGTGGTGCCGGCCTTTACCGGGCTGGGCGCCCCTTACTGGAATCCATACGCCCGGGGGATTATCACGGGACTGACCAGAGGCGCGAAGAAGGAACATCTGATCCGGGCCACGCTGGAGTCTTTGGCCTATCAGACCCAGGATGTGCTGGCCGCCATGGAAAAGGACGCGATGATGCCGCTCTCCGGGCTGCGGGTGGACGGCGGAGCCTCGGCCAATGACTTTCTCATGCAGTTCCAGGCGGATATTTTGGACAAAGAGGTGCTTCGCCCCAAGTGCATCGAGACGACCGCCCTGGGAGCCGCCTATCTGGCCGGACTGGCGGTGGGCTTTTACCGGGACAAGGACGACATCCGGGAAAACTGGGCGTTGGGCAGGGAATTTACTCCTGCCATGGAAGAAACGGCAAGGAAGGAACGGCTGAAAGGATGGCAGGCCGCAGTACAGGCGGCGCTGCTTCTGGGACAGCCAGAGCAGGATTAAAATGGGAAAGATCATCTATATTATGGGCAAAAGCGCCTCCGGCAAGGACACCATTTTTCGGAAGCTTCTGGAGGAAGAGGAATTTTCCTTTCGGACGCTGGTGCCCTATACCACCAGGCCCATGCGCAGCGGGGAAAGAAACGGCGTGGATTATTTTTTCACGGACGAAGAGGGGCTTGCGCGGATCAGACAGGAGGGGCGCCTGATCGAAGCGCGGGCCTATCAAACGGTACACGGCGTCTGGAATTATTTTACGGTAGACGACGGGCAGGTGGATCTGGCAAACTATAGTTACCTGTTGGTCGGAACGATAGAGTCGTATCGGAAGATGCGGGAATATTTTGGCCCGGCGGCGCTGGTGCCGGTGCTGGTGGAGCTGGAGGACGGCCTGCGGCTGCAGCGGGCGCTGGATCGGGAGCGGCGGCAGGACGAGCCGAAATATGCGGAGATGTGCAGACGTTTCCTGGCGGATGCGGCGGATTTTTCAGAAGAAAAGATTGCGGAGGCCGGGATCGGACGCCGTTTTGTCAACGACGACCTGGAGCGCTGCCTGGAGCAGATACGGGAATACATCCGGCAGATGACATAGGACGACAGAGAAGAAAGGAATTGATATGGCAGGATTTCACGATATCGTAGGACAGGAACAGATCCGGGAGCATTTGCAGAACGCGCTGCGCACGCGCAGGATTTCCCACGCCTATATCATCAACGGAGAGCGCAGCTCCGGGAAGGAGTTTATCGCCAAGGTTTTTGCGATGGCGCTTCAATGCGAAAAGGGAGGGGAGGAGCCCTGCCAGGAATGTCATTCCTGCAGGCAAGCGCTTTCCGGCAACCATCCGGATATCATCCGTCTGACGCATGAGAAACCAAACACCATCGGCGTGGAGGATATCCGGACGAAGATCAATGCCGATATGGGGATCAAGCCCTATCAGGGGCCGTATAAGATCTATATCATCAATGAAGGGGAAAAGATGACGCCCCAGGCCCAGAACGCGCTGCTCAAGACGCTGGAGGAACCGCCGGAATATGGCGTGATCCTGATTTTGACCAGCAGTCTGGAAACTTTGCTGCCCACGATCCAGAGCCGCTGTGTGCTGCTCAATATGAAGCCGGTATCCGATGAACTGGTGAAACGTTATCTGATGGAAACCCTGAAGGTCCCCGATTATAAAGCCGAGGTTTGCACCGCCTTTGCCCGGGGCAATATCGGACGCGCCAAGCTGCTGGCCTCCAGCGAGGAATTTGACAAGGTGAAGGAAGAGGCGGTGACGCTTCTGAAATACATACATGAGATGGAGATCCCGGAGATCGTGGCGGCCATCAAGAAGATCAGCGAATATCAGTTTGACGTTTCGGATTATCTGGATATCCTCTCCATCTGGTATCGGGACGTTTTGATGTTCAAGGCGATGAATGACGCAAACCACTTGATTTTCAGAGAGGAAATACAGTATATTAAGAAAGTGGCGGACAGAAGCTCCTATGAGGGCATTGAAACCATCATCAACGCATTGGACAAGGCGAAAGCAAGGCTGGCTGCGAATGTGAACTTCGACCTGACGATGCAGCTTCTGCTTTTGACCGTTCAGGAGAATTGAAGGACAGTTTCAGGAGGTTATAGATGACGAAAGTAATCGGCGTGAGGTTTAGGACGGCGGGCAAGATATACTTTTTTGATCCGCTGGATTTTCAGTTGAAAAGGGACGACCATGTGATCGTGGAAACCGCCAGGGGCGTGGAGTACGGCACCGTGGTGGGAGAACCCTACGAGGTGGACGACAGCAGGGTGACGCAGCCCTTAAAGCCGGTGCTGCGCGTCGCGACCCAGCGGGACGACGAGCAGGAAGCGGGCAATAAGGTAAAGGAAAAGGAAGCGTTTGCCATCTGTCTGGAAAAGATCGAAAAGCACGGCCTGGAAATGAAACTGATCGATGCGGAATATACGTTTGACAATAACAAGGTTTTGTTTTACTTTACTGCGGACGGGAGGATCGATTTCAGGGAGCTGGTCAAGGATCTGGCCGGCGTGTTCAAAACGAGGATCGAGCTGCGGCAGATCGGCGTGCGGGACGAGACGAAGATCCTGGGCGGGATCGGCATCTGCGGCAGGCAGCTTTGCTGTCACGGGTATCTTTCCGAATTCATCCCCGTTTCCATCAAAATGGCGAAAGAGCAGAACCTTTCTTTGAATCCGACGAAGATCTCCGGGGTCTGCGGCAGGCTGATGTGCTGCTTAAAGCACGAGGAGGAGACTTATGAGGAGTTAAACCGCAAGCTTCCGGGCGTGGGCGACTATGTGACCACGGACGACGGCCTTCGCGGGGAGGTTTCCAGCATGAACGTGCTGCGGCAGATGGTCAAGGTCGTTGTGGATGTGAACGATGAAAAAGAGATCCACGAGTACCGGGCGGATCAGTTGAAATTTAAAAAGAAGCACGGCCGCGGGCGCAGGAGCGAAGCTGCGGACGACAAGGAACTTAAAGAGCTGGAGAAGCTGGAGCGGGAAGAGAAAAAGGGAGGAAAATCGAAGCTGAATGACTGACCGGAATACGGGCCCTTTTCTGCGCCCCGGTGAACGCCTGGACGATCTCCAGAGAAACGGATACCGGATCATACAGCATCCGGGACTGTTTTGCTTCGGCATGGATGCGGTGCTGCTTTCAGGGTTTGCGGCTGCCGGTATAAAACCGGGGGACAGGATCCTTGACCTGGGAACCGGAACCGGGATCGTCCCGATCCTTTTGGAAGCCAGGACGAAGGCGGCGCATCTGACCGGGCTGGAGATACAGGCGCAGAGCGTGGATATGGCGCGCCGCAGCGTTGCCTTAAACGGGCTGGAGGCAAAGATCAGCATGATAGAAGGCGATATCAGAGAAGCAGACGGGCTTTTCGCGGCTGCTTCTTTTGACGTTGTGACCTGCAATCCGCCTTATATGATCGGCGGACACGGGGTCTATAATCCGGAAGAGCCCAAGGCCATTGCGCGGCATGAGGTTCTTTGCACGTTTGCAGATGTCGCTGCGCAGGCAGCCAGGCTTCTTAGGCAGCGGGGGAGCCTGTTTCTCGTACACCGCCCCTTCCGGCTGGCGGAGATTATCTCTGTGCTGATGCAAAACGGATTGGAGCCGAAACGGATGCGGCTCGTCTATCCCTATGCGGACAAGGAGCCAAATATGGTGCTGCTGCAGGCGGTGCGGGGAGGAAAACCGCGGCTTTCGGTGGAAAAGCCGCTGATCCTCTTTCAGGAACGAGGCGTTTATACGAATGAGATCAAGGATGAATACGGATTCTAAAGCAAACAGGGTCAGGCTGTCGGCCGCTGCAGCGCTGCTTTTGCCGGGCTTGCTTTTCTGTAGCTGCAGCGCCCAGGACCGATGGCAGTCCGTGGAAGTGGTGGCGGAGGCGGTGGAAGCGCCCGTGGAGAGCGTCCCTGCGCAGCCGATGGAAAGCGCCGCAACGCAGCCGGCGGAAGCAGCGGTTTTGGAGACGGCGGTTGAAACTGCGCAGGAAAAGGAAACGTCAGGCTGGGCGGATCCCATAGAGAGGCCAAAGGTGAAGGGAATCTATGTGACGGGACCGATGGCCGGGACCCAGAATATGGACGGGCTGATCGATCTGGTGGACCGGACGGAGCTGAATGCGATGGTCATCGATTTGAAAAACGACGAAGGCTATGTGGTCTGCGAAACGACTTCGCCTCTGGTGGAAGAACTGGGGACGATGAAGCGGTATGTGCGGGATATGCCGGGGCTGGTCGCCAGATGTAAGGAAAAAGGGATTTACCTCATCGCCCGGATCGTGGCGTTTAAGGATCCGCTGTTGACGGCGGCCCGGCCCGAATGGAGCCTGCATAAAGGGGATGGAACGGTCTTTCTCGATAAAGACGGCGCCGCCTGGGTAAATCCTTATGAAAAAGAGGCGTGGGAGTATCTGCGCCAGATCGCGGAGGGGGCCGCAGCGCTGGGATTTGATGAGGTGCAGTTCGATTATGTCCGCTTTTCCACGGATGCAGGGATGAAGGACGCGGATTTCGGGCCGCAGGCGGAGGGCCTTTCCAAAATGCAGATCATTGAGGCGTTTGCAGAATATATGGCCGATTGCCTGCACCCGTTGGGGGTGGCGGTTTCCGCAGACGTCTACGGTATGGTGATCGACAGTCAGGTGGACCAGCAGATCGTGGGGCAGGACTACGCCGCCCTTGCCAGGCATTTGGATTATATCAGCCCGATGGTCTATCCGTCTCATTACGGCCCGTATAACTATGATATCCCTGTGCCCGACGCGCAGCCGTATGAGACGGTACTCGCCGCGATGCAGGCTTCCAGAAAGACGCTGGCCGGTATCGAAACGGAAACGGGCAGCGTCTCTGGAAACGAACCAGGGCCAGTCGGCAGCGTCTCCGGGAATGAGTTCGGGGCGGCCGAAAGCGTCTCCGAAAACGCCCCCGGGGCGGCCGAAACCGTTTCCGACAGCGAAATCGCGGCGCTGCAGCCCATGGACGGCATCCGGGCCAAAGTGCGCCCCTGGCTGCAGGATTTTACCGCCAGTTGGGTTGCCGGTCACATTTCCTATGGGCCGGAGCAGATCCGGGCGCAGATTCAGGCGGTATATGACGCCGGTTACGAGGAATGGATCCTGTGGAACGCCTCCAACCGATATACGGAGGGCGGCCTGCAGAGTAGCGCCGGACAGACGGCGGGATAAGGAGGAGCGATGGCAGGGACTCTGTTTTTGTGCGCGACGCCCATCGGCAACCTGGGCGATATGACGCCCCGCGCGGTGGACACGCTGCGGCAGGTCGGACTGATCGCTGCAGAGGATACCAGAAACAGCATAAAACTATTGAATTATTTTGATATCCATACCCCTATGACCAGCTATCATGAACATAATAAAGTGGAGAAGGCCAGGGTGCTGGTCGAACGGCTGCTAAGTGGGATGGACGTGGCCCTGATCACGGACGCGGGCACGCCTGCGATATCGGATCCGGGCGAGGTGTTGGTGCGGATGTGCCAGGAGGAGGGGATAAGGGTCACCAGCCTGCCGGGCGCCGCTGCCTGTATCGTGGCGCTTACGTTGTCGGGATTGTCCACCCGGAGATTTTGTTTTGAGGGGTTCTTGCCGCCGGATAAAAAGGAGAAAGCGGAGGTGCTGGAGGAGTGCGCAGAAGAATCCCGGACGATGATCTTTTACGAGGCGCCCCATCACCTGAAACGGACGCTGCGGGAGCTGCTGGAGGCTCTGGGCGACCGCAAAGTGACGGTCTGCCGGGAATTGACCAAGAGATTTGAAGAAGTCATCCCCACCACCCTGCGGTCGGCGCTTTCCTTATATGAGGAAAAGGAACCCCGGGGCGAGTATGTCCTGGTGGTGGAGGGCAAAAGCTATGAGGAAAAGAAAGCGCAGGAACAGGCCGCGTGGAGGACTATGGACATATCAGAACATGTCCTTTCCTATGAAGCGCAGGGGATGGAGCATAAAGAAGCTATGAAACGGACGGCAAAGGACAGGGGGCTGACGAAACGGGAGGTTTATCAGGCGCTTCTGGAACAGGAGCCGACGGGCGGCGAACCCTTTAGAAATTTATAACCACGGCTTGTGCATCCGGGCGAAATACGTTATAATAAAGGCAATCAGCGAGTATAGCGCGCGATATCATGTGAAGGAGGGTTACGTTTTATGAAGAGGATCGGCATGTTGACCAGCGGCGGCGATTGCCAGGCGTTGAACGCGGCCATGAGAGGCGTTGCAAAGACGCTTTTCAACGCGAAGGAAGATGTGGAGATTTACGGTTTTTTGAACGGCTATCAGGGCCTGATCTACGGCAAGTTCCGTCTGCTGAACTATGGGGATTTTTCCGGTATTCTGACCAAAGGCGGCACTTTCCTTGGCAGCAGCCGCACGCCTTTCAAGACCATTCAGGATCCGGACGAAAACGGTCTGGATAAGGTGGCGGCGATGAAGCAGAATTATTACAAGCTGCAGCTTGACTGCCTCGTGATCCTGGGCGGCAACGGCACCCACAAGACGGCGAACCTGTTAAGGGAGCAGGGGCTGAACGTGGTCACGCTTCCCAAGACCATTGATAACGACCTGTGGGGGACGGATATGACCTTTGGTTTCCAGAGCGCGGTGGATATCGCGACGGACGCCATCGACTGCATCCATACCACGGCGGCTTCCCACGGACGCGTTTTCATCGTCGAAGTGATGGGCCATAAGGTCGGTTTCCTGACGCTGAATGCCGGTATGGCGGGCGGCGCCGATATTATTCTGATCCCGGAGATCCCGTACGATATCGATAAGATCGTAGAGAAGATCCAGGAACGTCACGACCGGGGCAGCGCGTTTACGATCCTGGCGGTTGCCGAAGGCGCGATCTCCAAAGAGGACGCCAAGCTGTCCAAGAAAGAATACAAGAAGAAAATGGAAAAATATAAATATCCTTCCGTTTCCTATGAGATCGCAGAAAAGATCCAGAAAAAGAGCGGACTGGACGTTCGCGTGACCGTGCCCGGTCATACCCAGAGGGGCGGCTCACCCTGCCCGTATGACAGGGTGTTCGCGAGCCGTCTTGGTTCGGAAGCGGGCAAGCTGATCTTAAAGGGAGAATATGGGTTCATGGTAGGCTATAAGAACCGTGAGATCGTAAAAGTGCCGCTGGAAGATGTGGCGGGCAAGCTGAAGATGGTAGATCCCAAATCCTCCATCGTCAAAGAGGCGAAGATGCTGGGGATCAGCTTCGGAGACTGACAACAGGAGAACGGGCGGTTTACTGGTTTATAGGGAAGGATGGGTGCCGCGCACTGCGCGGCATCCTTGCGGCAATCGATTCCCGGCGGGGTTCCCGCCGGGAAATTTAAAGTAGCGAAGCGGAGGGTACTATGTCCTACACGGCGATGTATAGGAGATTTCGTCCATCACGGTTTGAGGAGGTCAAGGGGCAGGATGCGATCGTCACAACGCTGAAAAACCAGATCCAGGCAGACCGGATCGGACATGCGTATCTGTTCTGCGGGACGCGGGGAACCGGAAAAACTTCTATCGCAAAGCTGTTTGCAAAGAGCGTTAACTGCGAACACCCCGTAAACGGCAGCCCCTGCGGGGAATGCGCCTCCTGCCGGGCGATTGCGGCCGGCGCCAGCATGAACGTGATCGAGATCGACGCCGCTTCCAATAACGGGGTGGACAACGTCCGGGAGATCGTGGAGGAGGTATCGTATTCGCCGGCGGAAGGAAGGTATAAGGTTTATATCATAGATGAAGTCCATATGCTGTCCACGGGAGCCTTTAACGCCCTGCTAAAGACGCTGGAGGAGCCCCCTTCCTATGTGATCTTTATCCTGGCGACCACCGAAGTAAACCGGATACCCGTAACGATCCTTTCCCGCTGTCAGCGCTATGATTTCAAACGGCTCAGCGTGGATCAGATCGAAGCGCGTATGCGGGAGGCCCTGCGGGATGCGGGAGAAACGCTGGATATCGAGGACCGCGCGCTCAGGTTTATCGCGAAGTCGGCGGACGGCGCCATGCGTGATGCCTGGAGCCTGCTGGATCAGTGCCTCGCCTTTCATTTCGGACAGACGCTCACTTATGAAAAGGTATTAGACGTGCTGGGAGCGGTGGATACGGAAGTGTTTTCCAGGATGCTTCGCTGCGTGCTGGACCAGAGCGTGTCGGGGTGTATTTCCCTGTTGGAAGAGATCGTTATGCAGGGCAGGGATCTTTCACAGTTTGTAGCCGATTTCACATGGTATTTGCGCAATCTTCTGTTGGTAAAGACCTCCGGGGAAGAGTGTGAAGAAGCCATTGACATATCCGGCGAAAATCTGGCAAGATTAAAAGAAGAGGCGAAAATGGCGCAGACCGATGCGATCATGCGCTATATCCGCGGCTTTTCCGAACTTTCGGGACAGATACGGTACGCAGGGCAAAAAAGGATCCTGATCGAAATGGCGCTGATACGGCTCTGCAGGCCCCAGATGGAAGTGAAGCAGGATGCGATCCTGGACCGTCTCCGCAGTCTGGAACGGACTGTCGAGAAGATCGAAAGCGGCGCGATCGCGGTACAGGCGGCAGAGCCGGGCAAGGACGACCGGTCCGGGGCGGCGGTAGCGCCGGTTATGAAGCCGGAACTGGCCAGGGCGGTGCCGGAAGATATCAGAAAGATCGTCGCCGGTTGGCGCAGTATTGCAGGCAAAGCGCCGCAGCCGATGAAATCCTATTTGAAAGGGGCCAGACTCAGCCTTGGCGGGGATAACAGGCTTCAGATCGTTCTGGAAGAAGGAATGGGGTTCGAGTATTTTTCCAGGAACCCTGCGAACCGGGAAGCCCTGGAGGCGATGCTGACAGATTTTGCCGGCAAGGCTGTGGAGGTGGAGATCCGCAGCGTGCAGGATAAAAATGAATTTGAAAGTTCCTATGTCGATCTGTCCCAGATCATTCATATGGACATAGAAGAAGAGGAAACGTAAACCGGCGGAGAAGGGACGAAAGCGCCGGGGGTGGCCGCAGCGCGGCAGAATGGAGAGGACACATGGCAAAGAGAGGCGGATTTCCGGGCGGGATGCCCGGCAATATGAACAATCTGATGAAGCAGGCCCAGCGTATGCAGCGGCAGATGGAAGAAGGACAAAAAGAGCTTGAAACAAAAGAATTTACGGCGAAAGCCGGAGGCGGCGCCGTGGAAGCCTGTGTGAACGGGAAAAAGGAGCTTCTGCGCGTGACGATATCCGAAGAAGCGGTGGATCCCGAGGATGTGGAGATGCTGCAGGATATGATCGTGGCCGCCGTAAATGAGGCAATGGGCCAGGCGGATGCGGCCAGTCAGGAGTTGATGGGCAAGATGACGGGAGGCCTCGGCGGAGGATTTCCTTTCTGATGGATCTGTATAGCGGATATATCAACAAACTGATCGACGAACTGGCGGCGCTGCCCGGGATCGGGAGCAAATCCGCCCAAAGGCTGGCGTTTCATCTGATCAATCTGCCGGAGACGAAGGTCCAGCGGCTGGCCAACGCCATGGTGCAGGCGAGGCAGAAGGTTCGGTATTGCCGGGAGTGCTTTACGCTGACGGACAACGAGATCTGCCCGATCTGTCAGAACGACCAGCGGGACCACACGACCATTATGGTGGTGGAGAACAGCAGGGATCTGGCTGCTTATGAGAAAACCGGGAAATATCAGGGCGTTTATCATGTGCTGCACGGCGCGATCTCTCCCATGCTGGGCATCGGCCCTCATGACATTAAGCTCAAAGAGCTGATGGAAAGGCTTTCCGGCGGCCCGGAGATCAGAGAGGTCATTATTGCCACCAATTCCAGCCTGGAGGGAGAGACTACCGCTATGTATATCAGCAAGCTGATCAAACCGCTTGGGATCCGCGTGACCCGGATCGCCAGCGGGGTGCCGGTAGGCGGCGATCTGGAGTACATAGATGAGGTCACGCTGCTGCGGGCACTGGAGGGCAGGGTGGAACTGTAAAAAGAAGGACGAAAAGGAGAGGCGGGTATGAAAAAAGAATTGTTTGGAACCGTGGGGGGAAAAGAAGTATTTTTATACACCCTGGAGAACAAAAACGGGATGAAAGCGGTACTCAGCGACTTCGGCGCGCTGATCATCCGTATTTATGCGCCGGATCATAACGGCGAATTGGCGGATGTGGCTTTGGGGTACGACCGGCTGGAGCCGTATCTGCAAAACGGATGCTTCCTGGGCGCCGTGATAGGACCCAACGCGAATCGAATCGGAAACGCCCGTTTTACGCTGGAGGGAAAGACCTATCAGTTGGATGTTAACGACGGCGTCAACAATCTGCACAGCCATATGGATCTGGGCGTTCATAAGAGGATCTGGCAGGCGCAGGAGTTGGACGGCGGCATCCGCTTTTTCCTGCAGATGGAGGACGGGGAACTGGGATTTGGCGGCAACAAGACCTTTTCCGTACTTTATCAGGTGACCGATGATAACAGCCTGCGCATCACCTATGATGCGGACAGCGACAAAAATACGGTCATCAACATGACCAATCACTGTTACTTCAACCTGGACGGCCAGGGCGATGAGACGATCGAGGATCACACCTTACAGATCTTCGCATCCTGCTATACGCCTGCGGACGAGGGTTCCATTCCCTATGGGGATATCGTGCCTGTGGCGGGCACTCCCATGGACTTTACGCAGCCTCATGTGATCGGGGAAAGGATCGGGGAGGATTTCGAGCAGCTTAAGATGGCCGGCGGGTACGACCACAACTGGGTATGCGACAGGTGCGACGGCTCCGTGCGCAAGGTCGCGGTGCTGCAGAACGCGTCCGGCAGCAGGACGATGGAGGTATACACCGATCTGCCCGGGATGCAGTTTTACGCGGGCAATTTCCTGGTAGAAGAGGAAGGAAAGGATGGAAAGAGCTACCGGCCCCGCTGCGGGTTGGCGCTGGAAACCCAGTACTATCCGGACGCGCCCAACAAACCGCAGTTCCCGTCCTCCGTATTCGGGCCGGACAGACATTATCATACGGTGACGGCCTATAAATTTGTGTAGGACAGGGTTTTAACGGCCCGCATCCTTTATGGGTGCGGGCTTTTTTCGACGGAAGAAAAGGACGGAGGATTTTTTTGCCCGCCGCTGCTTTCGACAAAGAATTTGCGTTCGATATGCTACTATGAAAAGCAAAAAGGCAGGAGGCGGGCGCAGGATGCAGATACCGAAAAATGTCATGCAGATCGGTGAGATCGATCCACATACAAAAGTGTATATGGAGGACTATGTACATACCTTCCTGGAACAGGCAAAAAAGGCGGAAACCTTCCTGGTATTTGGAAGAAAAGACGAGAAAGCCAATATCCGCTATTATCAGATCTATGGCGTGGAGCGCAAGAACGACTGGGATCGGGGGAGCTATCCTTATTTTAAAAAATATGAGCGCCTTGGCGCAATAGAAGGAGGCCCGGGCCATCGGGTCTTTAAGCCGGTGCGCGGAAGTCAGATCGCGCTGGACGGTTATTTTATTTTTTATGAACAGAACGAGGACATGCAGTCCTATATGATCGCCGTAAAAGAAAAGGATTCCATTCCCGGCAGTGAAGAAAAGGAGGAGGTCATAGAGGCTGTCAGGATGCGGCGGGAACAGCGCCAGAAAGAGGCCCAGCCCTCAAAACAGGAGCAGCAGGAACCGCCTGCAGGACGGGAATCCCCCGGACGGGAGGTGAAGCTGTGGGGGCTTAGAAAGGCGGAAGGGAGCCAGGGCAGATCCCAGCCTTCGCAAAACGCCGTCGTCCCTGTCGGTGTCGGTAAAATGACCGCACGCCAAAATGCGTCGGCAGGAATGGGAGGAAAAGGCCAAAGGCCGGAAAAAGGCAGGAAGCTGCGCATAAAAAGGAGGAAACGGCCAGAAGCCGCGCCCAAAAAGAACTGGACCATACCGGAGATCTGCAGCGCGGGATCCCTTGTCATGCTGATGCTTTTGATCGTCTTAGGGTTGACCTCCGTCAACCGTTATCCGGATATGGCGGCGGTGGCAAAAATGTTTTCCGGTGCGGTCAACGCCTTTCGGGAAAAGCGGCTTGGGGCTGGAGACGGCGGGCAGGAAGAACGGATGGATCCGTTCATCGTAGAGGAGACCTTTGCGCAGGATAATACCGGCGAGGTGGCGGAGGCAGTACCTGACGAGCCGATGGGGCAGCAGGAGGATATTCTTCTGGCCAGAGAGGAAGACGGGGGGATCAATTGGACGATCGGCATGGCGGCGCAGCAGGAAGAAACGCAGACGGAGCAGGAAACGGGACTAGTGCAGGAGGAGGGACAGGAAACCGCCCTGCAGCAGACGACGCTAAAGGAAACCCAACCGGATGCTGCCCTGCAGGAAACGGCCGTGCAGACGGAGGAAGAGTCCGCCCAGGCCATTGCCCATCCGACGAGTTATATTGTAAAAAAAGGGGACAGCCTGTTGGAAATTTCCAGAAGGTTTTACGGGACACCGTACATGGTAACCGAGATCTGTGAGATAAATGAGATCAAGAATCCCAACCATATCCAGCCGGGTCAAAATATTTTGCTACCGTAATGAAAAGGGTTGTGCTATAATGGGCGGTAGCGAGGGATGAAATGATGGTTGATATCAGGGAACACTTTAAGAAAAAAGGCAGGCAGACGGAAGAGCATTCTACGGAATTTGCCAGACAGATCCGGGCGCATCGGATCAAAAGCCTGGTCCGAACCCTGGTAATCGTCGGCGTATTGGCCGGCATTACCCTGGCAGTTTATTTCCAGATCAAAAACCAGGTTTATAGTACATATGTCCTCGTCTCCAGTGAAGATAAGGAACAATACAGCCAAACCCAGCTCTTAGGGTATCAACAGGGGTTTCTTACCTACAGTAAGGATGGGATTAGTTACACGGATTACCACGGCAATGCGATGTGGAACCAGACGTACCAGATGCAGTCCCCCATTGTGGCTCAGAAAGGCACCTGGGTGGTAGTCGGCGACTATAATGGGCATATGATTTACGATATCGGCCTGGATGGAACCACACAGGAGATCGATACGAACCTTCCGATCAAAAAGCTGGCCGTTTCCGCCAACGGAGTGGTGGCCGCGGTTCTGGAGGACAGCGAGGTGACCTGGATCAACGTGTATAATCCTAACGGCGAGCGGGCGGTCAGTATTAAGACCACCATGCAGAAATCGGGCTATCCGATGTCGGTTTCGCTTTCGGACAACGGGAAATTGATGGAAGTGGCGTATCTGAGGGCGGAAAGCGGCGCGATGAAAGCGGTCGTCAGCTTTTATAATTTCGGAGAGGTGGGCCAGAACTATACGGATACGATGGTGAGTTCCTATGAGTATGCGGATTCCATCATCCCGTATACGGCTTTCATGAATGCGGGGACCGCCTTTTCCGTGGCGGACGATCAACTGATGATCTTTGCCGATGAAGGGCAGGAGATCCCCAAAAGCGTTTATCAGGGATATCTGTCGGAGCAGATCCAGGATATTTATTACAGCGAAAACTATATTGGGCTGATTTTTCTCAATACGGAGGGGGGCGGGAAATACCGTCTGGATATCTATGACCGCTCCGGTAAGAAGGTATTGGCCAAAATATTTGATCTGGAATACCGGGAGATCCTTTTTATAAAGGACGGTTTTATTATTTATAATGAAGCGGAGTGCATCATCTGCAATATGCAGGGCAGAGAAAAATATGCGGGGAATATTCAGGAACAGACGCTGCTGCTGCGCCCCCTTACCGGCAAACGTTTTCTGGCGGTAACGCAGAATACGCTGGACGTCATGGAAATGAGATAACAAGAAGAATGAACACGGCCGGCGGGCGCGGTCTGGTGCTTGGGATCACCCGAAAGCTGCGCTTGCGGCAGGGAGGAAAATATGAATATACTGCTGGCCCTGTTCGCTGCCCTGGCGATTTTCAGAGGATGGCGCGGGATGAAAAGAGGACTGGTGGAGGAGATTGGGCTGTTGCTGTCTCTGCTGCTGTCCCTGTTTGTACTCTCCCTGGCGATCCTTCTATATACAAGCATACAGGAAAAGGACACCAAGAATATCGTCCTGTCCGTGTTTGTGATCCTCATCGTTGGTATAGCGGCGCGTCTGCTCGGCCTTTTGAGAAAAACGCTTTCCGCGATCGCGCATCTCCCTGTCCTGAACCTGCTCAACAGCCTGATGGGGCTGGCAGTCGGCGTAGCCGAAGCGGTGGTGGCCCTCTGGATCCTTTATATTGTGGTAGGAAATTTTGATACAGGAGCCTTTGGGGAAAGAATACTGGCGTGGACGGAAGGAAATGTGTGGCTTCAAAAGCTATACGACATGAATCAGATCGCCAGTTGGCTGACGACCGGACTGTGATCTGCCTTAAAGAATGCAGGGGACAGGATGGATTTGGAAGAAGCAGGCTGTATTCTCAAAAAAATGAAAAAAATGCTTGACAGTGAACGATTGGCGTGATACTATGGTCACGTTCGGCAGCAAAATCTGTCGGCAAATGCACCTTGACAAATAAACAGTAATGCAACCCTGAAAATTCGCGAAAACGGGCCTTAGCAGCGCGCAGCGCTGCAGGGATTTCGGAGACGGATGCGGAAAGTTCGCTTTCCGGCGGCCGGATCCGAAAGACCGTGCAATGCGGAGCATTGGAAGGCCGTCCGCGAGCGAGGGATCT
>X22_European_Rabbit__coassemble_15_pt1 | contig 49764 bp, 41 predicted proteins | sample X22_European_Rabbit__metabat2_low_PE_003 | metagenome-assembled genome bin X22_European_Rabbit
TGGCCGGTAAAAACAGATTGCAAAATTCTTTTGTCCGTTCCTCAAAGCTGTATGCGCCGCCGGACATATCCCAGCAGAGCATTTCACCGTAGATCACATCTACCAGAGCGCCCGCAAGCGCATCTACGGGCGTGCTTTTTTTCAGTTCGCCACGCTCAATTCCCTTTTCGATCATACCCTGCATAGAATCGAGATCCACACGGAGTTTGTCCTTGTTGTACGGGGCCTTTGCGAGATCAGGGTCTACGGTGTTCCTCACCCATTCCTGGCAGAGCTTCAGCCCGTCCCGTTCAATATGTCCGGAAAAATTCACCATGTAAAATACCAACCGTTCCATAAAGGGGCCGTCATGGGCCTGCGCTTCCTCATAAATTTCCTGATACACCTCCTGGCTTAATGCAAAAACTACATCTTCCTTGCGTTTGAAATAGGTATAAAACGTGCCGTTTGAAACGCCGCAAGTTTTTGTGATCTCTTCGATAGAGGTATTGACCAGGCCTTTTTCACATACCAGCTTTTTCGCCGCCTCCAGCAGCTTTCGCCTGGTTTCCAGTGCGGCAAGCTGCCGATTCGTCATTTTCTTTTCCACCCCATCGCCTCCTTTGTGCGATTTCATTATATCACATTCACTGAATTAAATTCAATGACTTTTAATCAATTTTTATTTTGGCTGCCAGTAGCAAATAGAATTTACCAAAGCGGTCTGTCCAACAGTTTAGGATTTAGCGTATCCGATGTCGGACAGCCATTTTGTCACGCTTTCCCGCGCGCTGTCCTGTTCATTCCGTACCATGCCGTCATACAAAATGCTAATACGACAAAGAGCCTGCACCGGCAGGCTCTCGCTGTTCTGTCCATTAGATGGGGCTTTCATTATACTATGGACGACCTGTAATTTTCTCCCCACGCTCTCATGGCATCGAGGATCGGTTTTAGAGATTTACCCAACTCCGACAACGCATACTCCACCCTCGGCGGGACTTCGGGGTAAACGGTACGGGTGATGATCCCGTCCGCTTCCATAGACCGCAGGCTGTCTGTCAGTACCTTTTGGCTGATCCCTTCCAGATTTTTTTGAAGTTCATTGAAACGCCACGGGCGGTCAAGCAAGTTTCGTATAATTAAAAGCTTCCACTTGTTCCCAATGAGTTGAACCGTAGTCGATACAGGACATTCGGGGATGAGTTCGGCTTTCGTTTTCATAAGGCACCTCCGTTACATCAAAAAATTTTCCCGCTATGTTCCCAGCGGCGGCGATCTGGACGCTTCCATGACGCCCCAGGAATACCGGGAACTGCTGGCGATCTGCGATAAGAAATTTAAGGGGTATGAGGCGGAGGGCTGCCAGACTTATTTCAACAAAAAAGACCATCTCTGGACGCTCTATGAGTATGAAACCGGGACTTTTAAAATCCCTGCGGACGCAAAGGAAGGCATGATCTATGGAGGGTGCAACTGCGGCAACTGCCATATCACGATCCTGCCCACCGGCGATGTGTACGCCTGCCGCCGCATTGCCGGGAGTAAAGTCGGCAATGTTTTCACCGACCGGCTGGCCGATGTTTGGGTATGTGAGATGGAACGGTACCGGGAGTATGACAAATTCGTCAAATGTAGCAAATGCAAATTGAGGGCGTGGTGCCGGGGCTGTCCTGCCGTTGCCAAAGGGACGAACGGCAGCTTCTATGCGGCCGATCCGCAATGCTGTCGCCCGGTTCGACCGCTTGCGGTTGTCCGGCAGTTATGTCTCCGCCGAGCAGCCCAGCATCATTGACGATCCCACCATGAAAAGCGGGTTCTATGGCGCTCCCGCTGTCTGCGTCGTCTTTGCCATGAAACATTTCCTTTACAGCATCCCGGACGCCTTTTGCTGTGCCGAGAACATGGTGCTGATGGCGGCGGAGCTTGGCATTTCTTCCTGCATCATCGCAAGGGGCGAGGAAACCTTTGACAATGAGATCGGCGCGGTACTTCTGCGGGAGTGGGATATCCCCGAAAACTATGTTGCCCGCTGCTTTGTAATATTGGGATATTGTAACGGGGAATATCCTCTGCCGAAATCGAGAAAAGCGCAACGAAGTAAACTCATTGAATGAGGTGTTTAGAATGGACGCACAAACCTGTTTAAAGAAATTAGAATATGTCGGCGTACTGGCTTTTGCCACGGTGGACGCAGACGGCGCGCCGCAGATCCGAAACATTTCCGCCATTCACTATGAGCCGGACAGGATGATGTTCTTTACGGCAAAAGGAAAAGCCTTCTGCCAGGAACTTCTGAACGACGGCGCGTACAGGTGCTGGGCTACACCAAATATAAAGAAATGATCCGCCTGTCCGCAAAGGCGGTTTCCGTCCCGGAGGACGAGCAGGAAAAGTGGATCGACACGATTTTTGCAAAGCAGCCCTACCTCTCCAACGTTTATCCCGGCGACACCCGAAAACTGGCTGGGATCGTCTTTGAGATCAGGGACGCGGAAATCGAGTATTTCAATCTCGGCGTCCATCCGATCTTCCGGGAGGGCTACACCATCGGCGCGGGAAACCTCATGCAAAAAGGATACGTCATTCTTGATAAATGTATCGGCTGCGGCAAGTGCCTGAAAAACTGTCCCCAGCGGTGCATTGAGCCGGGGACGCCCTACCGTATCCAGCAGAACCATTGCTTACACTGCGGAAACTGCTTTGCAGTCTGTCCCGTAAAGGCGGCAGAAAAGCGAGGATAACATGGCGCAGAGAGGAAAAAGAGAACTTCCTGCGGACGCGGAGAAACGGACGGATTCTGTTTCTGGAGCTGGGCGTCGGTTACAACACGCCGGTCATTATCAAGTATCCCTTCTGGCGTATGACTATGCAGAATAAGGCGGCGGCCTATGCCTGTATCAATGCCTCCATCCCGCCTTAAAAGAATAGGAATAACACGACAATCGCTGCTGTGTTTGCAATAATATGTGAAATTGTGCTGATCACGCAGTTGCCGGATTTACGGTAAATCACCGAGAAGATCAAGCTGTCGATGAATACGCCGGCAACATCAAAAAGTACAATCCCTGCGTTTCCTGCGGCAATATGTCCTGCTGCAAAGGTAAGCGAGGAAACGACCGCGCAGAGCCAAAACGGACATATCTTCATGCCTTTTCCGAGGAAAAATCCCCGATATGCGATTTCCTCGCCGAATGCCGCAATGATAACCTGCCCTATCAGAAGTAATGTTTTATCAAAAGACAGGATTGCGCCCGTCCGTCCCAATACATGGGCCTCAAATTCTCCGTGGAACATCAGATTTCCGACAATATTCGTTACAATGCCGCTCACGGTCGGCAGCAAAACCCAAACTATCACGCCCGGTTTTTTAAGATCCTCCAAAACAGTAAGAAAACGCAAGCCCGATTCGGGGCCTTTTTCTTTGCCGACGGCTTCTGCAATAAAGAAAAACACGATCCCCACAAATACGGAATACCCTGCTATGTTTGAGGATGGCATAACCTTTGTTACCGCCAATGCCATCATGATCGCCACACCTGTGATCGTGAGGGCAACGCTTTTTTTGTTATTCTCCATAATTTGTTGTTTTTTCATTTCGTTTCCTCCCGTACTGCCAATAATGAGCCCCTATAGGCCCGCTCCAAATGGGATTTTATAAGCTCCTCGTCATATTCCAGGGAATTGTTGGCGATGATACTCGCATATCCGTGGGCAAATAAAAAAATCGTTATAAAGATCTTTTTTACCTGATCGATACTTCCTCCAACCGCTCCCTGCATCGCCAAAAGAACAGGAGCAAGCTCTTCGGCATCTATCATTTCAAGCAAAGTCGTTCCTGTAAAAAAGTTTGACTGAAAAAGGAAACGGAACAAATGCGGTTCCTCGATCGCAAAGCGGATATAATTCAACCCGATTCCGAGCATAACGCCTTCGCGGGGGCTTTCAATGTTCATCAGGTATTCTGAATGATAGAGGTCTGCTTTCGCATAAGTAGCTTTTTTCAATTCCTCGATCGTTGCAAAGTGGTACATAACGGGCTGCGTAGAGCATTTCAGCTTTTTTGCGACTGTCCTTGCGTTAATATTTTCCGCGCCTGTATGGCGGGCAACCTCAAAGGCGGCGTCAACGATCATTTCTTTTGTGATCTTAGGTTTTGGCGGCATGATTTTCCCTCTTTTTAATAATTTTCGTTATATAACAATAGTTATATTATAGGCCGCAATCCTGATTTTGTCAAGAAAACTGCCTTGCATAAGGCACAAATAATGCTTTGCAACCAGGCGGCGATATGATAAGATAAATGCAGCGAAGCGCAAGCGTAAATTGTCAGTTTCCACCCGGAACAAAAGCCGGAAGGAAATCAGGCGCAACTATGATAAGGAGTTATAAGGGGGGTTGAAAATGGATCAGAAGCTCTTCCCGGAATGGCGCACGCTTTATTCCTCAAACTGGGGACATTCCAATGTCATCCGCATACGCATACGCATGCGCGATCTGATCGAGGCGGAGACGATGCGGTATGCGGTGGATCAGACGATGAGCCGGTATCCGTATTTCTGCGTAGAACTGAAAAAAGACGGCGAGTACTATCTGGCGCAGAATACACGCCCGGTGGTGATCACCCATTCCCTGTCCGGAGTAACACTGAATACGGCCGCTTCCAATTATCATCTCGTTTCCTTTTCCTACCTGGATAACTGGATCATTATGGATATTTCCCACGCGATCACAGACGGAACGGGATCCTATGAGGTGATCCGCACCTTCCTGTACTACTATGTGTCCAGCAGATACGGGGTGGAATTGGCAAAAGAAGGTATCCGGCTTGCCGGTGATGTGATCTCAGAGGAAGAATGGAAGGATCCCCTGCTTCAGGTGAAGGATCTGCCCTCTTCCGCGGGACAGCAGATGTCAAAAGCCATAAATCCTATAAAGGCGGCAGGACTGGAAGAAGTTTATCAGCCGACCGTTTACAGCATTACGATCCCAGAGAGCGAGTTTATGCGGTTCAATATCGAAAATGACGGCAGCCCGGCGACCATGGTCTCTCTCTTTTTAAGCCGTGCGATCCATCGCCTGTTTCCGGAAGATCCGGATACGGTCCGCATCACGATGGCGGTCAATCAGCGTCCTGCCCTGAAAGCGCCCCTTGCGCACCAGAACCTTGTAGGAGGCGCGTTTCTGGAATATAAAGAAAAGATGTGGACATGGCCTTTGGGCCGGCAGGCGACAGCTTATCGTGGGATGGTCTTTGCCCAGACGATGGAAGAAAATGTGCTGGCGGGCATTGCGACCCAGAATGGCATCGCCCAGATGATCCTGTCCGGCCAGTCGGATCAGGAGCGGATCGCTGTGGCGGAAATGATCAACGAAATGACAAACGACCTGATTACGGCCACAGTAAGCTATGTAGGAAAAGCGAATTACCGGGAATCGGAAAAATATATCCGTGATTTCAGGCAATGGACCTACAGCACGGGGAAATCGATCCTGATCGAAATATCCGCTGTAAACGGCAAATTCACCCTCGACTTCACGCAGCCCTTCGCAGATCCGCTGTTTGTCAATGCATTTCTGAAGGAACTGGAGGAAAATGGCATCACTTATGATCTCCAGGATGTGATGAAGCTTGAAATACCGGACGTAAAGCTTCCTTGGAAAGAATAAAAAAAGAAGAAACTGAAAAATTTTTCCGCACAAAGGAGAAACCCTTCGATGAAAAAAATACGGCTGCTATCCCTGCTGTTGAGCGCGCTTCTATTCGTGTCGCCCTGCCTTACCGTACATGCGGCAAACCTTTCTGCAAACCACTCGGAAGTCCTTCGGGTCGGCTTTTTTGCCTTCCCGGGTTACCATATAATAGAGGATGACGGGCACCGCAGCGGTTCTGGGTATGAGTTTTTACAGCGTCTGGCCATACACGGCGGATGGACTTACGAATATCTGGGATATGACGGTTCCTATGCGGATGCCCTGGATATGCTCAGAAACGGCGAAGTGGACGTCGTCACCTCCGTCTCCAGGACTCCGGAAAGGGAAGCGGAATTTCTTTTCTCCGATCAGTCCATCGGCGTCAACTCCACCATTTTTACGGTAAAATCAGGCAACCAGGACATCGTAGAGGGAGACTACGCCACCTACGACGGGATCAGCGTCGGTATGCTGGAGGGCAATTCCAAAAACAGCAACTTTGAAAACTTCGCCAAACAGCACGATTTTACCTTCCGGCCGGTTTATTTTGGCGATCAGGACGCACTCACCGCCGCCCTTCAAAGCGGCGCCGTTGACGCCGCCGTAACCGGCAGCCTGCGGCTTTTGGAAAATGAATGGCTGTTGGAGTCCTTTGACGCCAGCCCTTTTTATATCTGCACACGAAAGGATCGCGCAGATCTGATGAACCGGATCAATGCGGCCATCAACGAAATGGATCTTCACGATCCCAACTGGAGGGATCTGCTCCATGAGACCTATTATGCCACCGATCAGGAAGGATCCATCATCACCAACGCCGGCGAGCGGGCCTTTCTGGAGGAACACCGCGCTTCCGGCGTTCCTCTGAGACTGCTCATCAACCCTGACTGGGCTCCCTATTGCTACTTCCGTGACGGACAGGCCGACGGCATCATTCCTGCCTTCTTTGCGCTTTTGGCACAGCGTCTGGGGCTTAACTACGAATACATCCCGGTGAAGGACCGGAATGATTACTACGCCCTGCGGGCGCAGGGCGCAGCCGATCTGGTGCTGGATTATGCCGGCGATTACTATCTGGCAGAGGAAGAGGGCTATAAGATTACCGTGCCTTATTTTCAGACGAATTTTGCCAGGCTGTCCCTGGACAGCTTTACCGGGGACGTAACGCATCTGGCGGCGCCGGAACGGGCCGACGCGCTCCAGCAACTGATCGACAGCCGTTATTCTGAGGATGAAATCCTCCGATATCCCGGCGTGCAGGACTGCGTTCAGGCAGTATTGGAGAAAGACGCCGACGCCACGATTCTCTATTCCTATACCGCCGAATGGTACGTCCGGCAGGACGTCCGCAACCGGCTGTCCTCCGTCGTTTTCGGCGAAGCCTCTATGGCCTATGCGGTAAGAAACAGCGTTCCGGGCGGCAATTATCTGCTCTCCCTGTTGGATAAAGGGGCCGACAGCTTCAGCGACGCGCAGATAGACGCCATCATATCTGCGGAGTTGGAGGCCGGAACAACAGAAAATGACAGTCTGATCGCCTTTCTGTACAAAAATCCGATCTACAGCGTCCTGGGCGTCATGCTGCTCCTTCTGCTGCTCTTTACGCTGGCCATGCTGGCCGTGCGGACCCGCAACCAGCGGCGGCTGAAAGAAAGGATCGCGCAGGCTACCGGTGAGCTTGAACAAAAAACCCGCGAACTGACGGAAGCGCTCCAGGCGGCGGACGCCGCCAACCGTGCCAAGACGACCTTTTTAAACAGCATGTCCCACGATATCCGCACGCCCATGAACGCTATCATAGGCTATACTGCTCTGACTACCACCCATCTGGACAACAGGGAACGGGCGCAGGATTATCTGGCCAAGATCGCCCAGGCCTCCAACCATCTGCTCTCCCTGATCAACGATGTGCTGGATATGAGCCGCATCGAATCCGGCAAGGTCACGATCAACGAAAGGCCGGAGAATCTTGCACAGATTCTGCAGGATCTGCGCAATATCATTCAGTCCGACATCCATGCCAAACGGCTGGAGCTGTTCATCGACACCGTGGATGTCACGGACGAAGAGGTCTACTGTGACAGGCTGCGGCTGAACCAGATCCTGCTGAACCTGACCTCCAATGCCATTAAATTCACTCCTGTCGGAGGGACGGTGTCCGTCCGGGTCACGCAGAAGCCCTCTCGTTCTCCCCAACGGGGTCTCTATGAGATCCAGGTCAGCGATACCGGTATCGGCATGAGCGCAGAGTTTGCAAAAACTGTGTTCGACCCTTTCACACGGGAACAGACCTCTACCGTCAGCGGGATCCAGGGAACCGGTCTGGGAATGGCCATCACCAAGAATATCGTAGACATGATGGGCGGCTCCATCAGCGTGGAAAGCGAACTGGACAAGGGCACTACCTTTACCGTCAGTCTGGAACTGCGCTTTTCTGCTACTCATAAGGAAATGAGCCCCATCGCAGAGCTGAACGGTTTCCGCGGTCTTGTGGTGGACGATGATATGGTCTGCTGCCAGAGCGTGTCCAAAATGCTCCGGCAGATCGGAATGCGTGCGGAGTGGGCCCTGTCCGGCAGGGAAGCCATCGCGCGCACTGGGGAAGCCATGGAACTGGCCGATCCCTTCGAGGTCTATATCGTAGACTGGTCCATGCCCGAGTTGAGCGGCATAGAAACCGTCCGGGAGATCCGCCGGATCGTAGGCGCAGATTCTCCTATCATCCTCATGTCCGCCTATGACTGGTCGGACATCGAACAGGAAGCCCGCAAGGCCGGCGTTACCGGTTTTATCAGCAAGCCGCTCTTTGCCTCCGATCTTCACAACACGCTGGAACGCAGCCTGGGAAAGGCAACAGAAAAGCTGCCCTCCGAAGAGCAGAAGCTTCCTTCGGACGACAGCTTTAAAGGGAAACGCATCCTCCTGGCCGAGGACAATGAACTCAATCGGGAAATTGCCGCCGAGATCCTCAAAGAGGCCGGTTTTCTGGTCGAGTGCGCCGAGGACGGCAAGCAGGCCTGCGATATGCTCTCTCAGGCCAAAGCCGGTTATTATCACTTGATCCTGATGGATATTCAGATGCCCGTTATGATGGCTATGCCGCCACCCGCGCCATCCGTTCCATGGCAGATCCGGCCCTGGCCAATATCCCTATCATCGCCATGACCGCCAACGCTTTCGAGGAAGACAGGGAGCAGGCCATGGCCGCAGGGATGAACGGCCATCTGCCCAAACCCATCGATCTGGAAAAGATGATGGCCCTCCTGCGGGATCTGTTCCGTCAAAGGCCCTGAATACAGGGCCTTTATGCCCGAAGCGCTTCCTGAATATTGCGCTTTCGTTTTTCGTTCAGCTTTTCATATATCGCGATCTCTTCCTGCGAAAAATCTTCATATTGGATCTGCTCAAAATCGCAGAGGACAAACAACATCTCCGACAGGACGTTTTCCGCTTCCTGGGTCACCAGATATTCCTTGATATTCGATTTCTGCCTGTCCTCCTGCCGTTTTTCCTTCGGCGCAGCTTTTGCCTTTGCCCTGTCTTTCTCCGGCGCAGCGATCATTTCCTTTGCCAGCAGCCTCTGGATCGACGCGGACAGCCCCCGTTTGGAAATATTCAAAACATCCGCCATCTCCTGAAACGTACAGTTTTCATGGGGCTGGTTCAAAAAATACAAAAGCTTCACATCGGCCGTCGTCAGGTCGTTTCTCAGCGCCACGATATCGAACAGTCTTTCCTGCAGCTTTCTTTCCCGGTAAATATCGAAGAAGATCCCCTCTCCCTCCTGCACGCCTTCGCTTATCCTCGTCCTCTCATTCCCAAGCCGGTAAGTCCCCGAAGTCCCCGGTATGTGCAGCGGGGATACGCTCCCGTCGTTGGCGGCGTCGAACAGGAAACGGTAAACCTTTCCTTTCCTTTTTTCATAATCCATATCGTCGAAAACGTCTTTGTAAAAATCGTTGTAACACGCAAAAACCGTGCGCTTCATCTGGATCGTCTTTTTCATGCTGAGCCCCTGGGAGACCAGCGATCCCTTTGTCTTTACATAATAATACACGGGGATCTTCATCGCGTAAATCCTGCGGGTGTGGCGGACGTATTCCAGGTTGAACATAAAATCCTCGCACCAACTGACGGAGTTGTCCATCTTTAGCCGGTATTTTTCTATGATGGAACGTTTGAACAGTTTATTCCACAGAACGCCGTAATAAAAATCCGCCGGTTTCTGCATCATCTTGACCGCATAGTCCTCCCGCGTCAAAATTCCTTCTTCTTCAATACTCCCCTTCTGGGAAACACGTTCTCCGACTACCCTGTAAAAATCGGCAATGACCATATCGCACTGGTTCTCTGCGGCCGCCCGCACGAAAAACCTGGTGGCCTCCGGAGAGATCCAGTCGTCGCTGTCTATAAACTGCAGATACTCCCCTTTCGCCATGGAGATCCCCCGGTTACGGGTGTCGGAAACGCCCGTGTTTTCTTTGTGCAGCACCCGTATCCGCGTATCCTTTTTTCCATAGGCGTCGCAGATTTCGCCGGAAGCGTCCGTGCTTCCATCGTCCAGCAACAGCAATTCAAACTCCCTGTATTCCTGGTTTAGGACGCTGTTTATACATCTTTCGATCGTTTTCTCCGCATTATGAACCGGAACGATAATGCTTACCAACGGCATCTTTCCATTCTCCTTTGCTGATATGCTTCCAATTCTCCTGTGTATCCTGAAAGGGCCGCCGTCCGCCTCTATCATAGAAAAAGGATATACTGCCCCGATAAACAGCATATCCCCGGCTGCCACACATTAATCTGACGCCCTGCCCTATAGATTCAGTATTTCTTTTTCCCCTTGATCTCCTCATAAAAGAGCCTGTAGTTTTCATACCGTCCCCGGCTGATCTCTCCATCCGAAAGCGCCTGCGCCACCCGGCAGTCCGGCTCGCTCAGATGGGAACAGCCCGCAAAACGGCAGCCGTCCTTCCTGCTTTTGATCTCCGGGAAACAATCTCCCAGTTCTTCTTTGTCCATACCGGAAATGTCGATGGTGGAAAACCCCGGCGTATCCAGAATATAAGTGTCCTCCTCCACAAAAAGCAGCTCTGTGTGCCGGGTGGTGTGCCGTCCGCGGGAGATCTTGCGGCTGATATCCCCGGTATCCATGCGGACCTGGTCCTGCAAAAGATTGATCAAAGAAGATTTCCCCACGCCGGAGGGTCCGGCCACCGCAGAGGTTTTCCCCCGAAGCAGGCTGCGCAGTTTTTCTACCCCTTCGCCGCTCTGTGCGCTGACAAAGGACAACGGATATCCGCTGCCCGCGCAGTGCCCCGTTATCTCCCGCAGCCTCTCCTGCGTTGCCAGATCCTTTTTGTTGAATACCAGGGCACAGTTCAATTGCTGCCGCTCCATCGTGACCAGGAAACGGTCCAGGAGATTGAAATTGGGCTTGGGCCTGTCGGCGGCAAAGATCACCAGTATCTGATCGACATTCGCCACCGCCGGGCGGATGAGGGCGTTTTTCCGGGGCCTGATTCGTTCGATACTGCCTTCCTTCGCTGCTTCGTCCAACACCTCTATTTGAACCAGATCGCCGGGCAGAGGCCGGATGTTTTCCTTTCGGAAGATCCCTCTGGCCTTACAGGCATAGACGCCGTTTCCCGTATGCACATAGTAGAAACCGCCGATCCCCCTGATTATCTTTCCGTCCATCCGATCATCCTTCCGCCGTGAAAAATACCGTGCGCTGCACCACCTGCGGCACTTTTCCGCCGGGCACCGTCACCGTCTCCCCGTTTTCATTGACTTCCGTATGGGCCGGTTCCTCCACATAATATTCATAAGTGATCAACGCCGCCGGATCGGTCAGGCCATGCAGGTTGACCGTCGTGATCGGGAATGACCGCACCGTGGTTTTGTAATATTCCTTTTCAGACTGGCCTGTGATCGTCACGGTACACTCCGTCCCCTCCTTATATTCCGGATCCAGGTCCGCAGGGCTCATGATCGCCTCCTGGTACATATAGGTGACTTCCTTGGGGCCAATGCTGATGCCGATATCGATCACTGTGCCGGGATCCACCGGCGCGCCCACCGTATAGCTTGCGTAGCATACCTTTCCGATGAGTTCCGGGTTGTCGTCGTTCATATCCGTCTGTTCTCCCACCAGCAGGCCGGATTCCGTCAGGATGCTGATGGCGTCCATGGGATCCAGGCCAATCACCGCCGGCATGAGTACCTTATTGTCGGTGTTGGGGCCCTGGCTGATCGAAATGGAAACCTGCGTCCCCGATGTGGCGGAGGATCCTCCGGCGGGATTCTGGCTGATGACCTTGCCTTTATCCACCGTATCCGAATAGCCCTCCGTCTTTACCACCTCAAAGCCGCTGCGCTCCAGCGTAGCGGTCGCGTCCGCTTCCAACAGGCCCTCCACAGAAGGAACCGGTATCTGATTGTCCGTATTCTTTCTGCTGACTGTCAATACCACGCGGCTCCCCTGGGAAAGGATCGTATCCTCCTGCACATTTGCGGAAATAACCCTCCCCTCCGGCACCGAATCCGACTGCTCATAGACCACGTCCACCCGCAATCCGCTCTCCGACAGCGCTTTTACAGCCTCCTGCTCGTTCATGCCGTCCACGCTCACCATCGTCACCGAACCCGATGCAGGCTGCATATTAAAGATCCCGACGGCCCTGCCCACAAAAAAGATCACCGCACAGCCGATCAGGATCGCGCCGATCACAGCCAGCGCCGTGGTAATGCGTTCCATCCGGATATCGGCATCGTCCTCGTCCTCCGGCTCTTCTTCCCGGGCGGGCGCTTTCTTTTTCTTCGGCGGGTTCTTTTTTAAGCGCATTTCCTCCTGGACGGGTTCTTTCTTCTTCGTCTGCCTTTTGATCTCCGTCTGTTCCCTGGCTGCCGCCGCCCGGGTGGCCATGCTTTCGTCCGGATCGTCGATCTGCACGAAATCCTCGTCCGGGGACATCAGGGCTTTCTTTAAATCTTCGATCAGGGCGGCCATCGTCAGATAGCGCCTGTCGGGACTTTTCTGCGTACATTTAAAGACGATCTGCTCCACGCAGACGGGAATCTCCGGCACAAATTCCCTGGGGGACGGCATCTCCTCCTGGATATGTTTGATGGCGATCGCCACCGTCGTTTCCCCGTTGAAAGGGACCCTTCCTGTCAGCATCTCAAACAGCGTGATCCCCATGGAATAGATATCGCTCTTCTCGTCGCTGTATCCGCCTCTGGCCTGTTCCGGGGACGTATAGTGGACCGAGCCCATGACGTTGGAAGTGATGGTATTGCTGGTGGCGGCCTTGGCGATGCCGAAATCTGTCACCTTCACTTTCCCGTCCTTTGAAATGATAATATTCTGGGGCTTGATATCCCGGTGGATGATATGGTTCTTGTGCGCCGCCTCAATGCCCATACAGGCCTGTATCGCGATGCTCACCGCCTCCTTAAAGGACAGCCGGGCTTTCTTTTCAATGTACTTTTTGAGGGTGATCCCCTCCACCAGCTCCATTACGATATAATAAACGCCGTTGTCCTCTCCCACATCGTATACGTTCACGATATTGGGATGCATCAGACTGGCGGCGGCCTGGGCCTCTACCCGGAATTTGGACACAAAATTCGTGTTCTCGGAAAATTCCTGTTTAAGGACCTTCACCGCCACATGACGGTTCAGCTTATGGTCTTTTGCTTTATATACATCGGACATGCCGCCGGTACCGATCCGCTCCAGGATCTCATAGCGGTCCCCGATCATCATTCCGATCCTGATCATAGACTCACCTCATCCGAAAGTGGCTCCAAAATAACCACTGCAATATTATCCCGACCCCCGTGTTCATTCGCGGTCCGCACCAGTTTCCTGGCCCTTTCCTCCACATCGGCATCCTCTGTCAGAATACGCCTGATCTCTTCGTCCTCCAGCATATTGGTCAGCCCGTCGGAACACAGAAGCACCCTGTCGCCGGCTTTCACCTTCACAAAAAAGCAATCCACCTTCAGATCTTCTTCCACGCCGACGGCCCTGGTGATGATATTGCGGTCGGGGTGGTTTTTGGCCTGTTCCCGGCTCAGGCTTCCCGCGCGCACCATCTCCTCCACCAGGGAATGATCCTGGGTGATCTGCCGGATCTGTCCTTCATCGGCGACATACAACCGGCTGTCGCCCACATTGGCCACCACCAGTTGGTCGCCGCAGCAGGTGGCCGCCACCACGGTAGTCCCCATGCCTGTCAGCCGTTCGTCCTCCTGCGCCGTCTGCAGAATGTCCTCATTCGCCCTGCGGATCGCATCCAGCAGGATCTGCTGCGGACTGTCTGCGGTTCCCCCAACGACCCCTGCAAGGATCGATTCCACGGCAAGCCGGGAAGCAAAACCGCCTCCCCTGTGGCCCCCCATGCCGTCCGCCACGATGAAGAGATTATCCAGTCCGCCGATCTTTTCTATGGACAGATATGCATAATCCTGATTCATCATGCGCTTTCTTCCGATATCGGTAATCGCATATGCCTTCATCCGTTGCGTTCACCCCTCTGTATCCCGTTCCATATGCCGGTGCCGCAGCTGCCCGCAGGCGCCGTCAATATCCCGTCCCATTTCTCTTCTTATAGTAACATTTATTCCGTTTTTTTCAAGTTTATTTTTAAATGCCTCTGCCGCAGCCCGGTCAGACTGGCGGTAGCTGCGCTCCCGGATGGGATTGACCATAATGAGGTTGACATGGCACCCCAGGGGAGCGGCCAGGGCCGCCAGCGCGGCGGCGTCCTGAGGGCTGTCGTTGATACCGCCGATCAGGCTGTATTCAAAGGTGATGCGCCTGCCCGTCTTTTCCGAATACGTCCGGCAGGCCGCCATCAGCTCCCGGATCGAGTAACGGTTAGCTATCGGCATCAGCTGCCGCCGTTTCTCATCCGTTGCCGCATGCAGGGAAAGGGCCAAGGTGATCTGCAGCTTTTCCTCCGCCAGCGCGTAAATGCCCGGCAGGATCCCGCAGGTGGACACGGTCACGTTGCGCTGGCTGATATGCAGCCCATTTTCGTCCGTGAGCATCCGCAGAAAGGACAGCAGGTTCTCATAATTGTCCAGCGGCTCCCCCGTCCCCATCACCACCACGTTGCTCACCCGTTCGCCGGTAAGCTCTGTAATCCGGTAGACCTGCTCCAGCATTTCCGAAGGCAAGAGATCTCGTTTCCAGCCATCCAGCGCAGAGGCGCAGAAGGAGCAGCCCATCCGGCAGCCCACCTGGGAGGAGATGCAGACGGAATTGCCATGCCGGTAGCGCATCCACACGCTTTCCACCAGTTCCCCGTCCGGCAGCAAAAACAGGAATTTTTTCGTGCCGTCCAGTCCGGATTTTTGTATCCGGCAGGCTTTTAAGACGGTCAGCGGGTATTCCTCCTCCAGCCGTTTTCGTAAACTCTGGGGAAGATCCGTCATCTGTTCGTAACTATTGACCAGCCGCTTATGCATCCAGGCATAAAGCTGCCGGGCCCTGAATTCCTTTTCCGACAGCCCGGCCATCAGTCCTTTTAATTGCCCAAGCTCCATCGACCTGATATCCGCCATCTCTTCACCCTATCCTGCGCAGGCGCGCCATAAAAAATCCGTCCGTGTGCCATTCTCCCGGCAAAAGCTGCAGCATACCGGACCTGGCCGCCTGGCCGCACAGGCACGCGGGCAGAAACTCTTCCAGGCTTTCCAGGACAAAGGGGCAGTCCTGTATGAAACGAAGCACGATCTCTTCATTCTCCTGCCGGTTGACGGTGCAGGTGGAATAGAGCAGGATCCCTCCCTTTTTCACATAACGCCAGGAAGCGGACAGGATCCTGTGCTGCAAAACGGACAGCGCTGTCAGATCCTCCATCTTCAGCCTGTAGCGGATATCCTTCTTGCGCCCCAGGACGCCCAGGCCGGAACAGGGGACGTCAGCCAGCATCACATCTGCCCACTCCTTTTGCTCCTCCCGGTATACGCAGGCGTCCCATCTGTCGATCTCCAGATTGAAAACGCCCATACGGGATGCGTTTTCCCTGAGCCGTTCCAACCGCTTTTCCGAAAGGTCCCCGGCGCGCACCACGCCGTCCTTTCCCGCATATTCAGCGGCCAGAAGGGCCTTTCCCCCCGGCGCGCTGCACAGATCCAGCACCCGCATCCCGGGCAGGATCCCGGCGGCCGCCACCGCCAGCATACTGCTCACATCCTGGGCGTAAAAGAGCCCTTCCCGATATCCCGGCAAGCCGGCAACGCCCTCAAAATCTCCCAGTTCCCAGGCGCCGGGCCAGAGAGGATGCTCCGTCATGCCGACGCCCGACCTGCGGATCGCCTCCGCCGCCTCTGCAGCCTGCCTGCCCCCATCCTGCCAGGCGTTTTGAAACCGTATGGTGACGGGCCTTCTCTCCGAAAGCCCCGAGAGGATCCTGCGCGCCGTTTCCGGCCCATATTGCTCCTCCCACAGCTCGACCAGCCATCGGGGCATATTATAACGGACGCTGAGAAAAAGCGCCGGTTCCGTATGCTCGTCGGGCAACCGGATCTGCCCCTTCTGCCTGGACAGCGTTCGCAGCACGCCGTTGACAAAGCCGGAAAGGGAAGAAAAGCCGCGTTTTTTTGCCAGCTTCACCGCCTCATTGCAGACGGCGCTGTCCGGCACGCCATCCATATATAGGATCTGACAGGCGGACAGGCGCAGCAGGGCGCGGATCAGCGGCTTCATTTTGGAAACCGGCGTTTTGGAATACTGGTCCAGTGCCCAGTCGATAGCGATGCGCTCCTCCAGCGTCTGCTCGCAGAGCCGCTTGAAAAAAGCTTTTTCCCGGGGATCCTCATAATCGTATTTCTCCAGCGTATCCCCGATCAACCGGACCGGGGACGCTGCGTTTTTCTCCATCTCCAGAAAAACATCCAGAGCCAGTTCTCTTGCGTTCATGAGCCCTCCAGGCTTTAGTCCCTCCTGCGCTGGTTGGAAAGCAGGACCAGCCGCAGCAGGTTCAGCAGGGCGGCCGCAGCGGCGGCCACATAGGTCAGGGCCGCAGCTCGCAGCACTTTCCGGCTCCCCTGCACTTCCTGTTCGCTTAAAATGCCGTAATCCGTCAGCATGGCCAAAGCCCGGCGGCTGGCGTTAAACTCCACCGGCAGCGTCACGATCTGAAACAGCACCGATAACAAAAATACCCAGATCCCGATCTGCATCAGCAGTTCGTTGGCTCCGAAGAGAAGTCCCAACAGGAAGATGGGAAGTCCGAAACGGGAACCGAAATTCGCCGCAGGCACCAGTTTTGAACGGATCTTTAAAGGTTCATAGCCTTCCGCGTCCTGCACCGCGTGCCCGCATTCATGGGCGGCCACGCCGACAGCCGCCACGCTGACGGCGCCATAGGTGGCGTCGGACAACCGCAGCACCTTGCTCTTGGGATCGTAATGGTCCGTCAGATTGCCGTTGATATGCTCCACCGTTACGTCGTAAAGCCCGTTTTGATCCAGGATCCTTCTGGCGGTCTGGGCGCCGGTCATGCCTGTCATGCTCCTCGTCTGGCTATAGCGGCGAAACGTCCCGTTGACCCTGGCGCTGGCGATCATGGACAGCACCGCGCCGATCAGCACCAGAATATAAGTGGGATCATAATAATATCCAGGATACATCATTCCAGTTTCTCCCCTTTCCCGATCCGGCAGCCGTTTAAGAAATCCCGGACCGCCATCCTCTTTTTTCCTTCCATCTGCACCTCCCGCACCGCAAGGCTGCCCCGTCCCGTCCCCACGATAAAAGCGTCCTTTTCCACGCTCTCCACGACGCCCGGAGCGCCCTCCTGCCCCGTGCAGGCCTGGGCGGACAGGATCTTTAAAAGCTTCCCCCGATAATAACAGTAGGCCCCCGGCCAGGAATACAGCCCACGCACTTTCCGCTCGATCACGGCCGCATCCGCCGTCCAGTCGATCCGGCCCATTTCTTTTGTCAGAAGCTTTGTATGGCTGCAATGCGCCTCGTCCTGTTTTTGTGGTACGAGTTCTCCTGCCGCCAGCTTCGGCAGCGTCTCCAAAATCAGCCTGCTCCCGGCCCTGCACAGCTTGGCGCTCAGGCTCTCATCCGTTTCCTGCGGATCGATGGGGACGATGGCCTGCGTCAAGATATCTCCCGTATCCACCCCTGCGTCCATTCGCATGACGGTGACGCCGGTCCTCTCTTCCCCGTTCAGGATCGCCTGCTGGATGGGTGACGCCCCGCGATAGGCAGGCAGAAGGGAAGCATGGATGCACAGACAGCCCAGGTGGGGCATATCCAGGATCTCCTGGGAAAGGATCTGGCCAAAGGCCGCCACGACGAACACGTCCGCGGGAATAGAGCGCAGCTGTTCCACTGCCCAGGGCGCCTTGATCCGCTGGGGCTGCAACACCGGGATGCCCCGGGAAAGCGCGCAGGCCTTTACCGGCGAGATCTGAGCCTTGCCGCTGCGCCCTTTGGGCCGATCCGGCTGGGTCACCACCGCCGTGACCTCATATCCTTCCCCGATCAGGGCCTCCAGCGGCCCCACCGCAAAATCGGGCGTCCCCATATAGATGATTTTCATAGTATGCTCCAATTCTGTCTCCAATACTTATTGTTCTTCCTCTTCCTGATCGGCGTAATAAGCGTCCGTATCCATCAGGGTGCCGTACTCTACCATGTCCACATAGAGTTTGCCTTCCAGATGATCCAGCTCATGGCAGATCGCCCGGGCCAGAAGTTCCGTGGCCTCGATCTCATACGGCTGCATATTCGCGTCGTACGCGGCCGCCCGCACATAGTTGGGCCTGGTGACGGTACCGGTCTTGCCGGGCACCGACAGACAGCCTTCCCCGCCTGTCTGCTGGCCGTCCGTTTCCAGGATCCGGGGATTGACCATGACCAGGGGATCTTCACCGGTGGTATCGATGACCACGATCCGTTTCAGGATCCCCACCTGGGGCGCTGCCAGGCCGACGCCGTTGGCCTCATACATGGTATCGAACATATCCTCCACCAACTGCTGCAGACGGGGCGTCATCTCCTTTACTTCCTTGCAGGTTTTTTTCAGAATGGGATCCCCCATCGTTCTGATATTGCGGATTGCCATTTTCTTTCTCCTTTCGCCGTACAGGCAGCGAACCCTTCTCTTTTTCCCGTTTCAATATGCGCTTACCGGATCGAAATCGAACTGGTAGTTGGCCTTTGGCCTCTCCCGTCCGGCCCGCTCCTTTTCCACCGCATTCTTGACGGCCACCAGTTTTTGGTAGTCCTTGTTTTTGATATATACGCCATAGCGGTACACGTCGTTGATCTTTTCGATGAGGGCCGGCGCCGGGCCGATGACCACCGTCTGCGGCAGCGGGCCCGTTGGCGTTTCCTGCGCGGCCAGTTCCCTTGCGATCCGCGCCACATCCCCGGCGGCCTCCATCGCCTCCTGCTCCTTTTCAGAGGAAAGCTGCACCGCCAGAATATGGGACGCAGGCGGATAGGATAACAGCCTGCGGTATGTCATCTCCTCCTCGAAAAAACCCTCGTAATCCTGGGCCGCCGCATACCGGATGCTGTAATGCTCCGGCTGATAGGTCTGGATCACCACTTCTCCCGGCCGCTCTCCCCGGCCGGCCCTTCCCGCCGCCTGGGTCAGAAGCTGGAAGGTGCGTTCCGCGGCTCTGTAATCCCCCAAGGAAAGGGAAAGGTCCGCCGCTAAAATCCCCACCAGCGTCACATTGGGGAAATCGTGGCCCTTGACGATCATCTGCGTGCCCACCAGCACGTCCGCCTCCCGGTTGGCAAAGGCGGACAGGATCTTTTCATAGCTGTCCTTGGTGCGGGTCGTATCCGCATCCATGCGCAGCACCCTGGCCGCAGGAAACAGCCGCCCGATCTGCTCTGCGATCTGCTGCGTCCCCGCCCGAAATCCGAGGATATACCGGGAGCCGCACTGCGGACAGACCTGCGGAAGCGGCTGCGTATATCCGCAGTAATGGCAGACCAAAAGCCCATCTTCCCGGTATTTTGCGCCGGGTGCGCGCATTTTCCTGTGCTCCGATAAAGAAACGCTGCAGTGGGGGCATTTGCACACATAGCCGCAAAAGCGGCAGGAAACGAACCCCGCATAGCCCCGGCGGTTCAAAAACAGCATGGCCTGTTCGCCCCTCTCCAGCCGTTCCCCCAGCTTTTCCTGGAGGCGTTTGGAAAAGATCGTCCGGTTTCCCTCCCGCAACTCCCGGCGAAGATCCTCCACATACACCTGGGGAAGCTGTCCCCCGGCCAGCCTCTCCTGCAGCGTATAAAGGGAAAATTCCCCCTTTTTCGCCCGGTCATAGCTCTCCAGGGAGGGCGTCGCGGATCCCATCACTACCACAGCTCCACAAAGCCGGGCCAGCTCCAGGGCGGTTTCCCTGGCGTGATATTTGGGCATCGTCTCGCTCTTATAGCTGTTCTCATGTTCTTCATCGATAATGATCATGCCAAGATCCGGAAAGGGCGTAAACAGCGCGGACCTGGGGCCGATGATCACGTCGATCTCCCCCTTGTATGCCCGTTCCCGCTGGTCCTGCTTTTCGCCCTGGCTCAGCGTGGAATTGATCACGGAGACCCGGTCTTTGAAATGACGGTAAAACCGCAGCAGCGTCTGATAGGTAAGGGCGATTTCCGGGATCAGGACGATGGCCTGTTTCCCACGCTTTATCATGCCCTCGATCAGCGCCAGATAAACCTCCGTCTTGCCGCTGCCCGTGATCCCATGGATCAGGCAGGGCTTACGCCTGCCCTCGTCAAAGTCCTCCAGGATGCGATCCGCTATGAACTGCTGGGCGGCGCTCAGTTCTTTGCGATACCCTCCGCCTTCCGCCGGCTTTACGGGGTTGCGGTACAACCGCTCGCTGTTGAGGCAGATCACGCCGTCCTTCTGCATTCCCCTGATCGTCTGGGCCGTCACATGCAGTTTATGTACCACCAGCTCCCAAGGCAGCTCGCCTTCCTGCAGCAGTTCCCGCAGCAGCCTGGCCCTGGCCGTCTGATGCTTTTTTTCATAAAAAAGCAGCCGTTCTTCGGCCTCCTGTCCGCAGAGCCCAAGGGCGATCCGCCGTTTTTCCTTATGGGCTACTCTCTGCCGCGCCGGAAGCACCGTCCTGAGCGCGGCGATCATGGTGGAGCCATACTGTTCCTTCATCCAGGCCGCCAGGGCGATGAGCCTCTGCTGGGGCTGGCTGACATCCGTCAGCGCGGAAGCGATCTCTTTCATCCTCTCTTCCGGGAACGGCGCCTCCTCCAGCAGTTCGATCACATAACCCGTGCGCAAACGGTCGCCTTTGCCGAAGGGGATCTGCACCCGCATACCGGGCTGCAGCACCCCCTGCAGGGCAGGCGGTATCTTATAGCCGAAGGGCCGGTCCACCTTTTCATGGGAAATGTCCACGATCACATTTGCAAATCTGTTCATCAAAAGGAGATTCCTCTTTCCTCCATTACCGATTCTACCAGTTCCCTATCGTCCATATGGTATTTGACGCCCCGGATCTCCTGATAATCCTCATGCCCCTTGCCCGCCAGCACGATGATATCGCCCGGCTGTGCATGGTCGATGGCATAGGCGATCGCTTCTTTTCTGTCAATGACCGTCACATAGGCGCCCTGCGTCCTTTGGATGCCGGTGACGATGTCTGCGATGATCGCTTCCGGCTCCTCAAACCGCGGATTGTCCGAGGTGATGATCGTAAAGTCCGCCAGTCTCCCGGACACCTCCCCCATCTCAAAGCGCCGGTCCCGGGAACGGTTGCCGCCGCACCCGAACACGCACACCAGCCTCCCATGCTCATACTCTTTCAGCGTCGAGAGCAGGCTTTCCAGCGCCATGGCGTTGTGGGCGTAGTCGATCAGAAGCGTATACTCGTCGGAGACCTTCACCATTTCGATGCGTCCCCGGACCTTTGCACCAAGCAGCGCCCCTTTGACCGCCTCTTTCGGGACTCCAAAATGCCTGCAGATCGCGATGGCAGTCAGGGCGTTATAGACGGAAAACCGCCCCGGCATATCGATATAAGCCTCCATCGTCTCCCCTGTGGACGCCTCCAGGACGTTAAACTGCACGCCGAGCTGTCCCTGCCGGTTGGTGAACACGAGATCTTTCGCCACCAGATCTGCGCCCTCCATAAGCCCATAGGTTTCCAGGGCGCAGGTATGCCCCTGGACGACCTGCTGCCAGTGGGGATCGTCCCGGTTGACGATGCCTACCCGGCACTGTTTGAACAAAAGGCCCTTGCAATGCAGATAATCTTCAAAGCTGCTATGTTCATGGGGGCCGATGTGATCCGCCTCCAGATTCGTGAAGATGCCGAAATCAAAGACAAAGCCCTGGGTGCGGTGCAGCATCAGCGCCTGGGAAGAAACCTCCATGACCACGGTATCCAGCCCTGTCTCCACCATCCGATGGAAATACTCCTGCAAAACATAGGACTCCGGCGTGGTATTCGCCGCGTGGATATGTTCCTCCCCGATGATCTCTTCGATGGTGCCCACCAGCCCCACCTTTCTTCCCGCGTTTTCCAGGATGGATTTCACCAGATAGGTCGTGGTGGTCTTTCCCTTGGTCCCGGTGATCCCGATGGTGGTCAGCTTCCGGGCCGGATGATCAAACCAGGCCGCGGCGATAAACGCCATGGCATATCTCGTATCCGCCACGCGGATCACGGTCACGTCGGCCTCTTTGGGCAGCGCGATCTCCTTATGCACCACCAGCACCCCCGCGCCTTTTTCCACCGCTTCTGCGGCGGCCGTATGTCCGTCAAAATTCGCCCCTTCGATACAGAGAAAAAGACAGCCCTCACCGACCTTCCGGGAATCGTACACCACGGCGGATACCTGTCGGTCAAGGCTCCCTTGCTCGCACACATAGTCCAACTGATCCAGCAACGTCTTCAGAGATTTCATTCAGCAATGCTCCTTGCGTCATATTTCATTTCATCATACCACAAAACGAAAGGTTTTTCAATGCCGGGCCGCCTTGAGCCCCGCCACAGGGCCGCCTTGGGCCCCGCCGAACAGGGCCGCCCTGGGGCCCCGCCGCAGATAACGCCTTCTCACTGCAGGTTTTTGACCTTAAACTCCTTTTCCACTTCCCGGCGCTGATCGCGTTTGGCAATATCCTGCCGTTTGTCGTAGAGCTTCTTGCCGCGGCACAGACCGATCTCCATTTTCGCCCTGCCGTCCTTAAAATAGACCTGGATCGGCATGATCGTATACCCCTTTTCCCGGCATCGGCCCGCCAGCTTATTGATCTGCGCCTTATGCAGCAGAAGCTTCCTCGTCCTAAGCGGGTCCCGGTTGAAAAGATTTCCTTTTTCATAGGGGCTGATGTGCATCCCGTAGACGTACATCTCCCCCTGGTCGATCTGGATGAATGCCTCCTTGATGCTGCATTTGCCCATGCGCAGGCTTTTTACCTCCGTACCGTGCAGCACCAGCCCCGCTTCCAACTGTTCTTCCACAAAATAGTCGTGAAAGACTTTTTTATTATTCGCCACAAGTTTCTGACTTTCCTTCGCCATTTTTCCCTCCATGCCCCGGCGTATGCAAGACAGCACGCGTCAAATTTCAGATCCGGCGCTGCGTTTGCTCTGCTTCTGCTTCTTCTTCACAGGCCGGTACGAAGTCGATGGTCCGCGCAAGGCGATCCGCCCTCGCTGCCCTGACCATAAGCTTTTGTCCCAGCCGGTAGCTCTGTCCTGTCCTCTCCCCCACCAGTTCGTATCTATCCTCGTGGAAAACGTAATAATCGCCTTCCAGGCTGCCGATATGGACCAGACCCTCCACGGTATTGGGCAGCTCCACATAAAGGCCCCAGCCCGTCACGCCGGAGATTACGCCCTCATATACCTCGCCGATATGGCCTTCCATAAACTGTACCTTTTTGAGCTTCTCCACTTCCCGTTCCGCTTCATCGGCCCGCCGCTCCGCCGCCGAGGACAGCCTGGCCGCTTCCGGCAGGATCTCCCGGTAATGGGCGATGCGCTCCTCCGAAAGCCTGCCATGCAAAAACTCCTTGATGATCCGATGGATCTGCAGATCCGGATACCGCCGGATGGGCGAAGTGAAATGACAGTAATACCGGGCCGCCAGTCCAAAATGCCCCGTACATTCGGTGGTATAAAAGGCGCGCTTCATACTGCGCAGCGTCAGGCGAGAAACCATGTTCTCTTCCGGCGTCCCCTGGATTTTGTCCAATAGCTTCTGGATCTCCTTGGCATGCTCCCGCCCGGCCCGCAGCCGGTACCCGAAATTATAAAGGAAAAGGGCTAGCTTATCCATTTTTTCGGGATCCGGCTTCTCATGGACGCGATAGAGAAACGGCATATCCAGCCAGTAAAAATGTTCCGCCACCGTCTCGTTGGCCGCCAACATGAAATCCTCGATCAGCTTCATGGCCGCGTTGCGCTCATAGGGGCCGATCTCCTGCACGTTTCCGCCGCTGTCCAGTTCGATCCTGCATTCGGGAAGGTCAAAATCCACCGCGCCCCTCTCCCGGCGTTTTTTGCGCAGGATCTCGGATAGCCGGGCCATCTGTTCCAGCATGGGGACCAGGGGGCCACAGTCCTCCAAAAGCCCTTCGTCCTGTCCCTCCAGGATCCGCGCCACCTGCGTATAGCTCATCCGCCTGTCCACCCGGATCACGGATTCTACGATCTCATGGCTGCGGACGTTCCCCCTGTCGTCGATCTCCATCAGGCAGGAAAGCGCCAGCCTGTCTTCCCCGGCGTTTAAGGAACAGATCCCGTTGGAAAGCGCCTGGGGCAGCATGGGGATCACCCGGTCGGCCAGGTAAACGCTGGTTCCCCTCGCCTTCGCCTCCCAGTCCAGGGCGGAATTTTCCTGCACATAATTGGCCACATCCGCGATGTGTACGCCCAGGTGATACAGACCGCCCTCCACCGTCAGGCTCACCGCATCGTCCAGATCCTTTGCGTCCTCGCCGTCTATGGTCACCATCTGCACGGCGCGCAGATCTCGCCGGAAGGCGCAGTCCTGCGCCGTCACCTCCGACGCAGCCCTCTCTGCCTGGTGCAGGACCTTCTCCGGAAAGGACTCCGGCAGGCCGAAGGCGCGCACGATGGAAAGGATGTCTACGCCCGGATCCTCCGGGCGGCCCAGGATCTCCACGACCCTGCCCTCCAGGCTGCCTCCCTTTTCCCCGTAATCGGCGATCTGCGCCACTACCTTCATTCCGTCTGCCGCATCCTTATCACTCCCGGCAGGGATGAAAACGTCCCTGCTGATCCGGCTGTCGTCCGGCACCACGAACCCGAAGGACCGATGTTTCTGATAGGTGCCCACCACCCGGGTAAAAGCCCGCTCTGTCACCCCGACGATCCTGGCCTCCGCCCGCTGCCCGCGCTGTCCGGGAAGGATGCTGATCTTTACCGTGTCCCCATGGAAAGCGTTTCCTGTGTACGCTTCGGGAATATAAAACTCCCCCTGCCCTTCCTGCGCCGTTACAAAGCCAAAGCCCCTGGCATTGCTTCTAAAAACGCCCGTGATCTCCCGCTCCTTTGCCAGAATATAGCGCCCCCGCTTCGTGCGCAATATCCTGCCTTCTTCCAAAAGGTCCTCCAGCGCCCGGGTCAGCTCCGGCCTCTCCTCAGGCTTTACCTGCAAAAGGACCGCCAGTTCCTTTTCCTTCATCGGCACATAGGCCGGATCCTCCAACAGCGCGCATATACGATTCTTCCGTCTGATAAACTGCTCTTCCATTTCCCTCATCCGCCGCAAGCTCCGGCGCCCGTACTGCAGAACAAAAAAACACCCCGCTAACGGAGTGCTTTTGTGTTCAGATCCTTATCATCCCCAAATCCTGGAAATATTCAGCAGAACCGCAAGAAGGAGAAACGCAACGGCCAGATACTTCGTGATCCTGACCAGCCGCCCCTCCATGGAACGGCCCTTGTTCTTTCCCCAGTAGGTCTCCGCCGCGCCGCTGATGGCGCCCAGCCCCGCCTGCTTGCCTTCCTGCATCAAAACCAAAACCGTCAAAGCGATACTTACCAATATGAAGATGATAGTCAGAATGATCCGCAATACTTCCATATCAAACACCTCCTAACATCAAGCAAAATTGATTCTATCATACTTTTCCCGGCATTTCAAGGAAAAAAACTGGGAAAACACACCAAAATGAATCGGTCGTGCATCGGTCAGAGCAGGCCCAGCACCCCCAGCGCAATGGCGCAGAGCGCCACGATGATGAGGATGGCGGGAAGCATCAGCACCACATAGGCGGACACGATCATGGCGAACTTATCTTTCCAGCCCACCTTTTCCCTGGACAGCTCTTCCCGCTTCTCTTCCTCCTGCTCCGGCGTCAACGTCTTTAGCCGTTTACGAAAAAACATAAAACCACTCCATCTATCGTTTGGCCGCATCCCTTTAAACGGCCTTTACACGAGGCCTGCCTGTTCCTCCTGCCCGACGTTTCTCTGGGCCTTCATGGTCTTTGGCATCTCAAAGAGATAATTGCCCTGTTCGTCCAGCTTTTTCTGCGGGAAGTGGCAGGCCAGAAAATGACCCGGCTCCACCTCGGTCAACTCCGGCGGCACGTTCTTGCACTTATCGCAGGCCATGTAGCAGCGGGTATGGAACTTACATCCCGTAGGCGGCTTGATAGGGCTGGGGATATTGCCTTCCAGCAGAATACGGTCTTTCTTTAAACTCTCCGGATCCGTGGTCGGGATGGAGGATAAAAGAGCCACCGTATAAGGATGGCGGGGATCGGTGAAGATCGTCTCGCTGTCTCCCAGCTCCACTACGTTCCCCAGATACATCACGCAGATACGGTCGGAAATATACCGCACCACGGACAGGTCGTGGGAAATGAACATGTAGGTCAGATTCTGCTTCTTTTTCAGTTCCTGAAGCAGATTGATGATCTGCGACTGGATGGAAACGTCCAGGGCGGACACGCACTCGTCGCAGACGATGAACTTCGGCTGCACGGCCAGCGCCCTGGCGATGGCCACGCGCTGCCTCTGGCCGCCGGAGAACTGATGGGGATAACGGTGCAGCATATACTCCTGCAGTCCGCATTCTTCCATAGTCCTGACGATATGGGCGCGCATCTTCTCCGTCCCGTGCCTATAGAAATTGTGGGTCAGCAGCCCCTCTTCGATGATCTGGCCGATGGTCATACGGGGATTCAAGCTGGAATAGGGATCCTGGAAAATGATCTGCAGATCCTTCCGAAACACCCGCATCTCGTTGTATTTCAAGCGGGACAGATCGATTCCCTCGTCCCGCATGGCCTCGTATTTGTCAAACTCCGGCTCCCCGGCGTGTCTGCTGCGCAGATCCTTAAGCTGGGCCACGATCCCGTCGCAGTCGGACTGGCAGGCGTCCAACGCCTGTTTGGCCGCGTCCATTTTTCCCTTCAACTGATCGCCGTTTTTGCCCTTCGCCTCCGGTTCCAGGCTCTGCTCATAATCCAGCTTCGCCGCGATATATTTTTCCCTGGCCTTCCGGCGTTTCCCGTTCGCCTCGTATTCCTTCAGAAGCAGTTCTGTCCCCCGGGCCTCGTCGGCGGCAAAAAAACCGCCCATAATCTTGACGATATTGTTCAGACAGGTCTGCGCCTCGCAGTGGGCCAGGTTTTGCTCCTGCAGCAGATAGAAATCGGCTTTTTCCTTGCCTCCCGCCTGCTCGACTTTGTTATCAAGCTCCTGCGCCCTCGCCTGCGCTTTCTGCAGCAGGGTCTTGTACTTTCCCAGGTTTTTCAGCGTATGCTCCACATAGGCGGGCGCCGCGTCCGCCAGGGTGGAACCATAATACATGGTCGTGCCTGCGGTCTGGGGATAGAGCTGTAAGATCACGCGGCCCAGAGTGGACTTTCCGCAGCCGGACTCTCCCACCACGCCCAGCGTCTCGCCCTCGTAGATATCCAGGGTAATGTCCTCGTTGGCCCTGACATATAGCTGTTCCTTCTGAAACAGGGAGGTCTTCGCAACGGGGAAGTATTTTTTCAGATTAGTGATTGACAATAGCTTTTTTGTGTTCTGCACTGCACCTGACCTCCTTCTTCGGATAGAAACATCTGATCAACTGTCCGCCGCCGGCGTCCACCAGCTTAGGCTCCTCTTCCATGCACTTTTTCGTACAGTACTTGCAGCGGGGCGCAAACTTGCAGCCTTTGGGCAGGGCCAGCGGATGGGGCACTACGCCCGGGATCGGTTCGATCTTCTGATGGATCGCGTCCAGCCTCGGGATAGAGAACATCAGACCCTCCGTGTAAGGGTGGCTCATCTCGCAGTCGGAAAAGATCAGGCTCGCCGGGGCCTTTTCCACCACCTGGCCGCAGTACATGACCGCCACGTCGTCGGCCATCTCGTTGATGACGCCCAGATCGTGGGTAATAAAGATGATGGACGTTCCCTTTTCCCGCTGCAGCTCGTTCATCAGCCGCAAAATCTGCGCCTGGATCGTCACATCCAGCGCCGTGGTAGGCTCGTCGGCAATGAGGATCCTGGGCCGGCAGGCCAGGGCCATGGCGATCATCACGCGCTGGCGCATGCCGCCGGAAAGCTGGTGCGGATACTGCCGGATGACGGCCTCGGGATTGGGGATCTGCACATCGTAGAGCATCTTGAGCGCCTGCTCATGGGCCTGCCTTTTATTCATGCCCTGGTGGATGATAAAAGGCTCGCTCAACTGACGGTCTACGGAAAACACCGGGTTTAAGCTGGTCATGGGTTCCTGGAAAATGACCGAGATCGCGTTGCCGCGGATATGGTACATCTCGTTCATGGAAAGCTTTGTCAGGTCCTTTCCTTCAAACAGCACCTCGCCGGACTCGATATAACCGTTCTCGTCCAGCAGACGCAGGATACTCATGGCGGATACGGATTTGCCCGAACCGGATTCCCCTACGATGCCTATGGTCTTTCCGGGCTCCAGCGAATAGGACACGTCGTTGACAGCCTTTACGATACCCTTTTTCGTTTTGAAAAAAGTGTGAAGATTTTTGACTTCCAATAACGGCATCTTCTCTGTCCCTCCTTACTTTTCTACGCTGGCCTTCGGATCCAGCACATCGCGCAGGGCGTCGCCCACGATATTGATGCAGATGGTGGTGACGGCCAGGAAAATAGACGTAAACACCCACTGCCACCAATACGCGTTGATGATCGTCTCGTTGTTGGCGCCGTTTAACATGTTGCCCCAGGTCGGCCTGGGATAAGCCACGCCGAAGCCCAGGTAGCTTAAGGAGGACTCAGTCAGCATACAGGTGCCGAAATCCAGCATCAGCGTGACCAGGATCACGGACATGACATTCGGAAGGATGTGCTTGAAAGCGATCACATTCTCCTTCACGCCCATGGACTTGGCCGCCGTCACATACTCGCTCTCACGGGCCAGAAGCACCTGCCCGCGCACCAGCCTGGCAAGCCCGGGCCAGGTCAGCACGCCCAGGATGCACATGATGATAAAGATCCGCATCGTCTCGGAAAGCACCATATGGCTCATGACCGCCGAAAGGATCATGGCAAAGGGCAAAAACGGGATGGCGGAGAAGATCTCGGCTACGCGCATCAGAAAGACGTCCACCTTGCCGCCGAAATATCCGGAAATACAGCCGACCAGGATCCCGATGATGGAGGAAATGATGACCGCCACCGCGCCGACGGTCATGGTCATCTTACCGCCGTTGATGATGCGCTGGAAAATATCCGCGCCCCGGTTGTCCGTGCCGAACAGGTATCCCTTTAAGCCCCATTTGTCTAAAAGCGCGTCGTTGGCATCCACCGCATAGGTCTGGAAGGAACCGGTATAAAGCTTTTCGGCTCCGGTCACATCGTCGGGCACTTCTGTCTGATCCAGGGCGTTGCTGCCCCAGGAGTAAACGTTGCCCTTGTTGGTCAGGCCGGAATAATGATAGGAGCCGCCCACGATCTGCACATAATCCTCATCCGCCGCAAGCTCCGGCGCCTTGGTGGCGTCCAGCGGAAAATCGCCGGAAAAGCAGATGGAGCCGTCGTCCAGCAACAGGCAGACGCTGGAATTGGTGGCCGTGATGGCATCGATCTTCCTGCCGTTTAAGTACTCGGATATCTTCTTGCCCGCGCCTCCCACGTTTTCGCGCACGGTATTGTACAGGTCGCGGGAACCGGTATAGATCGAAGTCCGTTTGTTGTTCAGGCCGACGATATAGTTCAGGGTAAAGTCGATATCATAGACCTTGCCCGCCGCCAGGAATAGATCCATGTTGGCGTAGGTCAGCTTGTTGCCCCACAGATACAGGGTGCCGTCGTTCATTAGGATCGCAGAGGCCTGATAGCCGCAGGTCAGCTTCTTGACGTTTGCCACGTCCACCCCGTTATCCGCCAGCTCCTGCGGGAAATAGGCGATATTGGGGTTGGGGGCTTTCCCCGCCGCCTCCGCTTCGGCCTGCGTACCGTACTGCCCCAGGGTATTGGCGCCCCAGCAGTACACTTTCCCGTCCTCGCCGATGGCCACGATATGATCGATACCGGCCGCCACCATGGCGATCTTTGCGTTCTGCACTTCCTCCGGGATCACCCCGATGTCCACGCCGGTGGTGCCGATCTGGGTGGAGCCCCAGACATAGACCTTGCCTGCGTTGGACAGCCCCACGGAAAAGGAGCCGTAGCCGTCGATCATCTTGATATCGCCCTGCAGCTCTTTTGGCACCGACATGAGCCTCATGTTGGGCGCCATGCTCTGCTGGGTCACTTCCGTATAGGAATCCTTATATTTCGGCATGAAAAGAGGGCCGATGAACATGATCAGGAACATCACGATCAGCAGCGCAAAAGCGCCTACCGCCAGCTTACGTTCCATGAAATTATTGAATACCTGCCGCATGGGGCTGACGATAACTTCCACATCTGCCGCCGTCGCGTCCTTTCCCAGCATATCGTCCGCCAACTGGTTGCCGCCTCCATGGACAAAGCGGGCGAACCAACCGCTCTTTTTTGAGGAAGCCTGCTTATTCTTCGCCATTGCGTTCGTCCTCCCTTCCTATTTGTTCACGCGGACCCTTGGATCCACGAGACCGTACACAATATCGATCACCAGCGTTCCCAGCAGGGACATGCCCACATAGAACATCTGCATCAGCAGCACCACGTCGTAATCCGCGCTCCGCAGCGCCGTGATCATGACCCTGCCCATGCCGTTCCAGGCAAAAATGCTTTCAAACACCAGGGAACCGGAAAAAATCCCCAGAAACCACCCTACCACCAGCGTCACGATGGGGATCAGGGCGTTGCGCCAGGCATGGGAGTAAATGACCACCTTTTCCCGCAGGCCCTTGGCCCTGGCGGTGCGGATGCAGTCCATGGACAACGCTTCGATCATGGAAGCGCGCACATAACGGGTCATGCCGCCCAGGGAGCAGAACGTCATAGCGATCAGCGGCAGCGCCATGTAGTACATTTCGTCCTTGAACCTGCGCCACCCGGTAAAATTGGAACCCGGCGTCTTCATGCCGCTGGGCGGGAAAATATGCAGCTTGGAGCAGAAGATCCAGATGAACAGAATGGCGATCAGGAAAGTGGGCAGGCTGTATCCGATGATGGTCAACACCTGGATCGCCTGATCGAACCGGCTGCCCCGCTTCACCGCGCAGTGGATCCCCAAAGGGATCGTGATCCCCAGCGCCAGGATCGTGGCGAAAATATTGATCTTGATGGTGTTCTTCATCGGCTGGGCCACCACCTGCACCACAGGTTTTTTATAATCGTAGGAATAGCCCAGATTCCCCTGCAGCAGCCCGTCGTAGGTCCCGTCGTAGAGCGGATAGAGCCCCACCCAGCGCAGATAACGGATCACCTTGTTGTTGGTATCCGTCCCGTACATCCGCTGGTATTTCAGATAGATCTCATTGAAATACTCGTCCGCCTTCCCTTTCGGGATGGCGTTCTTCAAAGCGGTATACTCCGCCTTGGCATCGGTATAGGCCCGGTTCGCAGGCACCAGGCTGTAGATCATGAACATGATGAAGGAAAGGATCACCAACACCACGCACATATACCCGATTCTCTTGATCACATATTTTCCCATAATCTTCCCTCGCTTTTTGATAGAAACCAAGGTTCCGCCGATCTGTATCCCATTGGGAGCCGGCGCATCCGATGCGCCCCGATCCGCCGGTTCACAATGGCATACCGGTTTCGGCCCTCCTGCCGTCCGTGCCGCAGGGCAAAAAACACTTGTCTTTGCACGGCGCACAGACAGAGGATAAAACAAGGACTGACACACTCCGGCCAGCCTTCCGTAAAACCGCCAAAGGACAGGGGAAAATCCCCTGTCCTTTGGGGTCATACCGCTCGATCAAGTTTCTGACTTCAGCCGTCTTTAGTTCAGCCAGTAAACGTCCGCAGCGTCCTTGATATAGTAGGAGCTGTAGTCGTCATACATGGAAGGATCGATGGTCATGTTCCAACTGTAGTCATAAGCAGCGGAGGTAAATCCGGTGGCGAAGTTGAAGCAGTTGTAGGTCGGAGTGCCGCTGTAGCTCACGCCGTAGCCGCCCTGGGTCAGCTCATCCAGCATCGGATTGAAGTCGCCAACAGTCTGCTGCACCTCAAAGCCCGCCGCCTTGATGTTGTCGTTGTTCATGAAGCCGGTCACCAGAAGGTCGGTGAACTCGTTGTCGGAGGTACCATACCAGTTGAGTACCAGAGGCATATAATAGTTGTCGCCCACCTGGGTCACCTTGTAAGCGCCGTCCACGGAAGCGTAGGTCTTGTCGCTGTCGTACATCTGATCCGCAGGGATCTGCTTGTAACGCACGCCGCTCTCATAAGGATTGCCTTCCGCGTCGTATACCCAGCCGTCAGCCTCCAGCACTTCGATGGCCTTATCCACGGAGGTATCGTAAGCGTTTAAGAGCATGCCGTCCGCAACCGCCGCCTGGTACATCCAGGAACCGGTGTAGTAAGGGCCGTCCGTCACGCCGCCGTAGCCGCCGGTGAAGTCCTTGGCAAAGGTCGCGCGATCCATGCAGTAGGCAATGGCCTGACGCACAGAAGCGAACTGCGCAGGGCCAAGATCCGCACGGAAGCCCAGCTTGCCGTAGCCGGCACGGCTGTAATGGGTCGCCACATATTTGTCGGGCTGATCCTCCACCAGCGCGATGACTTCATCGGTGGCGTCGCCGCCGGTGATGCCGCTCAACACGTCCACGCCGCCGGAGGTGAAGTCCGCCAACTGGGTCTCGGAGATGATCCTCTTATAAACGACCTTTTCGATCTGGGGCTTGGTGCCCTCATAGTTGCCCTTGAAGTTCTCATTCCTCACCAGGACAACGGAATGATCCGCCTCGTCCCAGGACTCGATCATGTAAGGGCCGGAATAAGGATAATCCTGGGTGTGATCCCATACCGCGTTCGTGATCTGCTCGGCGGCCACATAGCTGTCGCCGTCCTTGGCATAGAAATCGTCGGTGAAGTACACGCCCTGGCCGTCGTCCTTAATGTCCGCGTCGCCCACCCACAAAGCCATAGGCTGCGGAGAGAAGCCCGCATAGGTGATGGCGTAGAAGTAGTTCGCATAATCCTCGCCTACCGTCACGGAGAAGGTGTAGTCGTCGATCAGACGGATCCCGGAGAATACCTTGCTGGCGGTCACGCCGTCCACATCCGCGCCGTCGTTGGTGCCGTCATAGGCATGAAACGCGTCGTAGCCCACATAGGTCAGGCCGGAATTGCCGGTGCCGCCCGCCTGCATGCCCACAGGGCCTGCGTTGAGCAGCGTATAGACCAGATAGTTCTTCGCGGTGACCGGGCTGCCGTCGGAGAAGACCAGGTCATCCTTCAGGGTAACGGTAAAAGTGCGGGTACCGTCGTCGTTGACCACGTCGTCATGGCTGGCAACAACGGTATCGTTGTACTCATAGCCGCCTTCCTTGGTGGTGGACACGGTCTCCAGGCCTGTGATCAGGTTTTCCACATCCAGATCACCGGCGCCGGGAGAGGATACGCCGAAGCTGGAGGCACGAAGGCGTCCGGACAGCTCGGTGGTGTTGCCCAGGATGATGCTGTTGTCCTCCTTGTCGCTGGTCCAGTCGATCAGCGCGGACGCGGGGCCCCAGTAAGGGTTGGTGGGATGCTCTTCCACGCCCTTGATCTGCGCGTTGTAAACGTCATAGTACTCGTTGGAGTACAGCGGGATCTCGGGGAGCAGGATGTTCCAGCGCTGTATGTAAAGCTTCCACCAGGTCGCATACACATCGTCCTCGGTCTCCCAGTAGCCGTCCTCGGGAACGGCGGTGTTGTACACCATAGCCATGGTCAAAAAATCCAGACCCAGCTCATAGCGCACACCGTCGCGGTCGATGTAGGCAAGGCCCGTCTCTTCATCCTCGATGACGTCGGCAATGCTCACATCCTTGCCAAACTGGTCATACAGGGAAATATAATCGGTGCCGTACTCGGCGCCGACCAGAGGCTTCTGCTCCGCATAAACGATATCGGAAGCCTCGGGAGCCGCCTCGGTGCTTTCCGCTGCAGCGCTCTCCTCGGCAGGTGCTTCTGTCGCGGGCGCCTCGCTCTCTACCGCAGGCGCTTCGGTCTGCGCGGGAGCTGAAGACTGGCCGCCGCAGGCTGCCAGGCCAAAGGTCATGGCTGCCGCCAGAAGAACTGCCAACACTTTCTTCAGTTTCATAATAATCTCCTTCCTTTCTTTTTCCATGCCGGTCTCTCCGGCACGGGCCTCTCCAGGCGCCTCTGTTTGTACATACCGCACCTAGATTGTAGACAATTCTATCACTTTTTCTCAATAAAGTAAATATGAAATTTCTGCCGCCTGCCCTTTTTTTCCAATTTTATCCGATTTTTTTGCAAAAAAAAGCCGCGGCATACAAAACCGCAGCCTTTTTCTTCCTTATTAAATGGCCGGACTTTAGTCAGGACGTGGCCTTCTTCCTGTCCACGACCTCGTAGCTCACTTCGATCCGCCTGCCGTGGTAATGTTTGAGGTAGCTTCGGACAATGCGCTTCATGACGGCGTGAACCCTTTCCTCGTCCGCCTGTCCCAAAACGACCAAAAACTGCACGCCGCCATACCGGATACACAGATCGTCCGCGCCCAGGTGCAGGCGCGCCGCCCTCTCCATACTGCGCATGGCCTGTTCCTGTTCGTCCGCCGTCACGTCCTCCCTGATATCCAGCGTCACGAGGGCCGCTCCGGCAAGGCCGGAAGTGTGGGTTTTGGAACCGCCCAGATAACGGGAAAGCTGACCGGACAACGGGCCGGCATCTGCCTGTCCGCCGTCCAGCGCCTTTAGAAGCTGTTCCAGATCCGCCCCGTTTTCCCCCGGGGCTGCCCCTGCCTCTTTCCGATAAATGTGATAGCCACCTTTTTGGCTCTGCTTGACATGATAAAGGGCCTTTTCCGCTTTCGCCATGACGCTTCCGTAATCCTCCCGGCTCCTGCATAGGGCCATGCCGAGGGAAAGGGTGGCTACAGCCATCAGGCTGTTTGTTTTCTTCTTTTCCTCAAATTTTCGTAAAATGTCCTGGGCGGTCTTTTTGGCGCCGTCTTCGTCTGCGCCGGAAAGGAACAGGATAAATTCGTCCCCTCCAAAACGGCACAGGAGATTGCCGCCTTCATATTCTCTGAGGATCCCGGCGACCTCCAGCAAAAACCGGTCTCCCTCCAGATGTCCCCGAGAATCGTTGACGTGCCTCAACCCGTCCACATCCACCAGGCACAGGCAGCCCGCCTGCTCCTGAAGCCTTTCCTTTATGGCCCGTTCCCCGTCGTAACGCAGGCAGAGCCCGGTCAGAAAATCCTTCCCTGCGGCAAAATTCCGCTCTGGCAGCGTTTCCCGTCTGGGCATAAGTTCCGGCCAGACGCGGCCGGAAACGTCCGCCTCCAAAACGGCCGCCGAGATTTTCCCCTCCTGCAGCAGCCGCAGGAAAACCTCCGTCATCTCCGGGTCAAACTGAGTTCCCTTCCCCTGTTCCAACTGACTGCGGATTCCTTCGTCCGGCAGACGGTCGCGGTAAACGCGGCGGGAACTCATGGCATCATAAGCGTCGGCGATGCAGATGATGCGGGCCACCTCCGGGATCTCTGTACCTGCCAGCCCGTCCGGATACCCATGGCCGTCATATCTTTCATGATGGTACCTGGCCCCGTCCCGGACGCCCGGCAGCGTATCGATATGCTGCAGGATATCCCCGCCCAGCGCGGCATGGGATTTGACCACCTCGTATTCGATCTGCGTCAGCTTATCCGGCTTGTTGAGCACGGAATCCGGCACGCCGATCTTGCCGATATCGTGCAGCATGGCCACATGGCGCAGGTTGCTGAGTTGCTCTTCGGAATATCCCAGTTCCCTGGCCAGGCACACCGCGTACTCCGCCACGCGGTAGGAATGGCCCTTGGTATATTTATCCTTGGCGTCGATGGTATCCGCCAGCGCATGGACGACCTGCAGCGACATCTGCTCCATCTTCTGCCGCCGCTCTTCGGCCCTTTTGGTCTGCAGCGCCACCTCCCGCTCCAGTTGTTCCTCATAGTGATAGCTGTCCGTGACGTCCTTGAGCAAATACAAAAAGAGTCGTTTGCCCTGCTTGGGCCGGATCTCCTGCCTTTCCACCTGATAAACCCTGCCCGCCACGGAAAAGTACTGCTGGGAAAGGGATCCCTCGGAAGCCTGGGCGATGATCCTGCCTGCGACCTGATTGTTATACAGGATATGGGATTCCCCGTCCAGGACGATGATCCCCTCGGCCAGTTGGTTTAAGGCATACTCCTTGGCCTCCACGACGAAATCCAGAAAATCATATCTGCTGATCCCCAGATAGAGCATGACCGATGCAACGGCGTAAGCCAGCGCCGTGGTGTCGTACCCTCCAGTACATCTGAGCGCCACCAGCAAAAGGCCGACGACGGCCACCATCATCGTCGCGAGCATGCCGACGATCTGCCGCCTTTTGTTGGCGTTCTCCTCCTTTTGGTACTGCCGGATCAGCAGCACGGCGGAAATGCAAAAGTAAATCCCCGCGGACGCAAGGAACAGATAGTACATGGGGCCGTGCCCCAGGACGAGGTGCGGGAATGCGCCGCTGTCCTGAAATTCAATGGAAGTATAAAACAGATCGTTCTGCTCGCAGTAAATGACCAGAGCGCAGATCCCGGCGTGGAAAAAAGCGAGTACGGTTCGGATCGCGTTCGGGATCCTGGCGTTGCAATAATCGAGTGCCAGCATCAGGATCATAAACGGGATAAATGACTTGCCCAGATAGGAGATCCGCGTCCCGATCAGCGCCGCTTCCCTGGTGGAAGCGAGGATCTCCACAAAATAACCGGCATTGTTGATCCATGCGGCCTGGGTCAATATCATGAGGATCGTCCGGCGGTGTGAATTGCCCTGTGTATACAGATATAGAAATTCCAAAAAGACGACCAGCGTCGTCACGCCCTGCAGGCCGAGTAAAAAATAGTACAACATTCTGCCAATCCCCCGCTTTCTACAAGATCATTATATCTGATTTTGTCAGTCAGGGCAAGGTAGTTTTGTCGAAATAACGGAAAAAAAACGCCGCCATCCCGGTATCCTGGGAACAGGCGGCGTTCCTTTATACTGTTTTGTCTCGTCTATGCAGACAGCCTGCCCTTATACGGGCCAACGCTGCAGCTTTTCTTCCAGCTTCGCCACGATCTGCTCGAAGTACCCGTCCTCAAAAGGCACCTTCAGGCCCACCGCTTTGAGCATATTGCCGTAAAAATCGCTGGCGGACAGCCTGCAGAGCGCAAGATAACTGTCCCAGGCCTCCCGGTAGTCCTCGTCCATCCGGATCTTGTACTGGAACGCGCAGGTCTGAGCCAGCACATAATCGATATAATAGAAAGGACTGTTATAAATATGCTGCTGCCGCTGCCAGTAACCGCCCTGGCCGAAGAAAGGATCGTCCTCATAATCCAGATGCGGCATATATACCTTTTCCAACTCCCGCCACGCCTGCCTGCGCTGCAGGGGCGTAAGCCCCGGCTCCGCATAGACGATGTGCTGGAATTCATCCACCATCGTACCGTAAGGGACGAAACGGATCGCATCCTCCAGCTGCATCAGAAGGAAATCCTCCGCCCTCTCCCCAAAGAAATCCGTCATCCAGGGATCGGTGAAAAATTCCATGGACATAGAATGGATCTCCGCCGTCTCCATCGTGAGATCGCTATGCTCCAGGATCGGATCTTTGCCGGACAAAAATCCCTGGAACGCATGGCCGCACTCATGGGTGATCACGTCCACATCCCCCGCCGTGCCGTTGAAGTTGGCAAAGATAAACGGGGCGTGATAGTTGTACAGATAGGTCATATAGCCGCCCTGCTTCTTGGTCTTGCGGCCGAACACGTCCAGAAGCTCGTTCTCCATCATAAAATCGAAGAACTCCTTCGTCTCGCCGGAAAGGGCAGCGTACATCTTCTGGCCGGTCTGCAGGATCTGCTCCGGCGTCCCAACGGGCGCAGGATTGCCGTTTTTAAAATAAACCTCATTGTCGATGTAGGACAGCTTAGACAGGCCCAGCCGTCTGCGCCTGCGGTCGTGTACCTTCTCCGCGAAAGGCACGAACACTTCTTTCACCTGCCTGCGGAAATTCTCCACGTCCTGTCTGCCGTAGCTGTTGCGGTTCATGCGGCGGTAGCCCAGCTCGATGAAGTCCTTACAGCCCATGGCCCTGGCCTGGGCCGTGCGGCATTTCACCAGCTTATCGTAAATATCGTCCAATTGTTCCTGTATGGTGAGGAAATAATCGCTGAAGGCCTTCCAGGCTTTTTTCCTCACGCTGCGGTCGACATTGGTCAGATAGGGCCGCATCAGGGACAGGTTGAGGATTTGTCCATCGAAGGGGATCTGGGCGGTGGCGATGAGCTTGTTATAGGAGGTGCGCAGGGCGTTCTCTTCCTGCATCAGCCCGATAATGCCCTCCTCCATGCTCTTTAATTCATTCTCCATGGAAACAAAGGCCACTTTCCCGATCTTTTCTTCCAGGAAGCTGCGGTAAGGGGATTCATAAAGGGCCCGCTTATACTGGTTTTGCAGGTTGGCGATCCTGGGCCGCACTTCATCATAATAGTCCTGCTCCGCGCTGTAAAAGGCGTCCGTCGTATCGCCGTCATAGCGGATATGGGCGATGGTCATCCTATCCGACACATCTTTGCTGACCTGATAAAACTCCTGATGAACCTGCCAGAGTTCTTCCCCGCTGGAAGCGCTTCTTGCCCTCCCGGTCAGCTCCTGCAGCGCTTTTTTAGTCTTTTCGTAATCCACCCGTTCATAGGGCATCTCTTTAAACTTCATCTTCCGGACTGTCTCCTTTGCACAGGCTGATAAATTTCTCCCGATCCATAGGTTTTCCAAAATAAAACCCCTGGTATAATTCAAGTTCCTTATCTTTAAGCTCTTCTTCCTGTTCCCTGCTCTCGATGCCCTCCTGGCAAACCGAAATGCCCATGGCATGGCAGAGCTTGACGATAAATTCCACAAAGGTCACGTCAAACACGCTCTCCTGCATGTTCACGATAAAGGAACGGTCGATCTTGACAATATTGACCGGCACGCTCTTTAACAGCCCCAGGGAAGAATACCCGGTGCCGAAATCGTCCATGGCCACCTTAAAGCCAAGTTCATGCAGCGCGTGCAGCACGTCCTTGATCTGGCTGTAATTGGAAGAAATGCTGCTCTCCGTCAGTTCCAGGACGATGTTGCAGTCCTCCCAGAAGCCCTCGCGCTTCTTCTGAACCAGATAGGACAAAAAATCGTATCTTTCAAACTGGAGCCAGGACACATTGATATGCATGGTAAAGCCCGGGACAAGTTGCGCCATCTCCCTGGCCATATTCACGGACGTCTCGAAGATCCACTCCCCGGCGCGCCCGATCATCCCGTCCTCCTCCAAAAGCGGTATGAACTCCACCGGCGCCACCCTGCCGAAACGCTCGCAGGAAAAGCGCATCAACGCCTCCGCGCCCACGATCTTTTCCTCTGCAGCGCTGCGCAGCGGCTGATAATACACCTCAAAGCCCGCAAAGCCGTCCTCGATATGCTCCCGCAGTTCTTCGGTCAGCTCCAGCTTGCGCTCCTTAATCTCCATCACCTTGTTGGAGAACAGCACGATCCGGTTCTTGCCCTCCGCCTTGGCAAACTCCAGGCAGTAGACCGCCCGCTTCACCAGCTCCTGGAACCCCTGCCCGTCCCTGGGATACTGGGCGTACCCGCCGGATAAGGTCACTTCGTAGCGGTTCCCGTCGATCTCCTGGGGCATCGTATAAAGCTCCTGCAGATCGTGATAAAGGCTGTACACCTGGACGGTGCTGCAGTCTTTAAAAATGATCAGAAACTCGTCCCCGTCGAAGCGGTACAAAAGGGCGCTCTGGGGCAGCAGATTCTGGATCTGCCTGGCGGCGCGCCGGATCACCTTGTCCCCGAAGGCCCGGTTGTAAAAATCGTTGACCCTGCGGAAATTATCAAAGCCCAGCACAAGAACGCCCAGGGACGGCGTTTCCTCCGTCCCCAGCATCTGCTCCACCCTATGCTCCGCTTCAAACCGGTTCCGCAGCCCGGTGACCTGATCCGTCCTGTCATAGTGGGACATATTGGTGATCGTCCCCGTATAGATGTTGCGTTCGCCGTTCTCGTCTTCCATCATGCTGCCGCGGCAGCGCAGCCAGACCCATTCGCCGCTGACGTTCTGCGCGCGGTACTGGATGTCCCGGTAAGAAGTCTTGCCTGAAAGCAGATCGTCCATGGACTGGCGGAAAAGATTGCGATCCTTTTCGTGGATCTTGGCGCACCACATCTCCATGGCGTCTTCCACGATCTCGCCGGACAGGCCAAACTCCTCTACCATCTGGCTCGGATAGCGGAAGGTGCCAAGACGCATGTCCCCGATGAACACATATTCTTCCGTGGTCTGAGAGATCACATTGTAAATTTTATCAATCGCCTTTTTTGCTTCGCTGTCTCCCATACTGCCTTTCCCCTAAAGCGATTTAAAAAATCGCTTTCCACATAAGACAGTATACACAATTTTTTTCAATATGGCAATCTCTCTTTATCGCTTTTTCTTCTTTTTTCCGTCCTTTTCGCGCCCTTTCCAACGTCCGTCAAAAGAAAAGGACGTCAGACGCCAAACAGCTCCTCCTCGATCCGCAAAAGACGGTTGTACTTGGCCACCCTTTCCATCCGGCAGGGAGCACCGGTTTTGATCTGTCCGGCGTTTGCAGCCACCGCGATATCCGCGATGATGGCGTCGTCCGTTTCCCCGCTGCGATGGGAAATCACGGTGCGATAGCCGTTTTCCTTTGCCAGGCGGATAGCGGCAAAGGCTTCCGTCAGCGTGCCGATCTGATTGACCTTCACCAAAACCGCGTTGGCCGCGTGCATCCCGATGCCCGCCGACAGCCGCCTGACATTGGTCACGAACAAATCGTCTCCCACGAGCTGCAGCCGGTCCCCCAGCCGCTGGGTCATCTGCTGCCAGCCGTCCCAGTCGTCCTCATCCAGTCCGTCCTCCAGCGAAAAGATCGGGAACTGCCGGATAAGATCCTCATAAAAAGCGATCATATCCTCTTTGGAGCGCACGACCTGCTGCCCCTTCATGCGGCTTTCCCCCGGAAAAACGTATCCGCCCGCCTGGTGGTCGTACAGTTCGCTGGCCGCAGCGTCGATGGCGATGCGGATCTCCTTTCCCGGTTCATGGCCGCTCTTTTTCACTGCCTCCACGATCAGGGAAAGGACGGCATAGGTATCCGGCAGATCCGGCGCGAAGCCGCCCTCGTCCCCTACGCCTGTGGAAAGCCCCCGCTCCCTGCAGATCCCTTTCAGATTGTGGTACACCTCCGCGCATATCCTGAGCCCCTCCGCAAAGCTTTCCGCCTGCATGGGCGCGATCATAAATTCCTGCAGGTCCACGGTGTTGTCCGCATGTTTTCCCCCGTTTAAAATATTCATCATAGGAATGGGCATCTCCACCGTGTGGATACCGCCCAGGTATTGGTACAGGGGCATATGAAAGGCTCTGGCCGCCGCTCTGGCTGTTGCCATGGAGACGCCCAGACAGGCGTTGGCCCCCAGGTTCTCCTTATTCTGCGTGCCGTCGCAGCCGATGATCAGTTCGTCGATCCTGCGCTGGCAGGAGGCGTCCCTGCCAAGCAGGGCGTCCTTAAGCTTCGTGTTCACATTGTTCACCGCCCGGCGCACGCCCAGGCCAAAATAGCGCACCTCCCCGTCCCTTAGTTCCACAGCCTCGAACTTTCCCGTGGAAGCGCCGGAGGGAACGCCGGCTCTGGCGCGGACCATTTCGCCGGTAATGGAATTTTCCACCACCACTTCCGCTTCCAGCGTCGGGTTCCCTCTGGAATCCAGGATCTCCCTGGCATGTATTTCTCTGATGGGCAAAACAGCTTTCATCTACGGATACCTCTCTTTTCGTTTCAGTTATCCAAAGTATGCGCCCTTTCGCCCTTTTTCATTCCTGTTTTATCCCTGCAAAAGGGAATTTTTCAGCGCCTCGATCACAAAATCAGGCACCTTTCCCCGGATCAGATATACGCCGCCGAGATCATACCGTTTCCCGGCCGTCTCTTCGCTCAGGCTGATCTGCACATCAAATCCGGAATCCATCTGGCTGTCCACCGTCAGCCCGTCCTCCTGCAGCCTGCACAGTTGTACCGGATACACCGCTTTTAAGATCTGTCCGATCTGTTCCGGATCCTGGAACGAGACCGTCAGGGTGCGGTATTCCTCCGAATCCTCCAGGCTGTCCAATTCCTGATCGCTGAGAGGAAAGACCGGATCCGGGCTTTGCTCCCAGTCCCTTTTGTGAAAGACTGTACTGATCCGGATCCCGGACACATCCCGGGCCTGTAAAAAACCGTTTTCCATACCGCTTTCGATGCCGTTTTGGGCCAGCAGGCCGCGGGTGTTTTCAAAGCTGTCGTAGACCGGATATTCCCAGGTCATCTCCGCCTGATTGGTGGCCGCATCCTCCGGCAGCCGAAAAATCAGTTCCCCGCAGGGCAGGCTGTTCTGCAGCAGGGAAAGCCCATAGGATGCAAAGTCCTCCAGATAAGCGCGATAGAGCGCCTCCTGGTCCGCCGTATAGATCGTCAGGGTCTTACCGTCCTGATAACTGATCTTCATGGAGGCCACATTTTGGGCAAACTGGGAATCATTGATCTGATAGCGGTTCTTCCAGAACGCTTCATCCTGCATCACCTGTTCGATGGCCTCCGGCGTCGTTTGGGGGCTTGCCAGGAAACGGCGGTAAACGCTGCGGCCGTCGGCCAGTTCATAGCGCGCGACCCACCAGTCCACCGCGTCCTCCGCCCTGTCCTTTCCCATGGCTTGGTTCCATTCGAGATTGTCCCCGGGCCGTCCGGCCTCCTGCCAGGCCTGCGCCATGGCGATCACCGCTTCGATCGTGGCAGGATCCTCCGAGCGCATATTGTTTAACAGGTAGCTCTCCAGAAGGACGTTTCCACCGCTGCCGTCCCATTTCAGCCTGCGGAACGGTCCGTAATCCATCTCCATGGAAACGGAAACGCGCTTTACCTCCTCCGCCTTTGGCACATACCGGTCATAACCGGCCAGGTCGAAGTGGAATATCGCAACGATCAGGCAGGATACGGCCATTCCAATAAAAAGCGCTGCCTTGCCCTTACATACGGCCTTTAAGTCCCGCTCATAGATCAGGCGGATGATGCCGTGGCCCAGAAGGGCCGCCAGCACCAGGCCCACAAAGACCATGAACGTATTGGCCCCGGAAAGCTCTCTCGCCACAAGCGCTGCCAGCAGGGCAAAGGGGACCAGCAGAAAGAACTCCAGAACCGGTTTGCATAAGGGAAAGGCGAGGGAATGCCCGTAGGATTCCGTCCTACGGACCCGGTAGAGAAAATAACACACAAGCCCGAGCAGCACGTTGCAAACGGCCAGATACAAAAACTCTCCCCCCAGCTTTTCCACGAAACTTCCCTCGGAGTAAAGCGCGATCAGCCCGGTCCGAGTCAGGTCGATCCTAATATCGGAAAGCAGCTCCAGCACGGAGCAAAAGGGCGTGATCCAGGGCCGTCCGGACAAAATCCTGGCGGAAGTATTGCTGTAGCTTTGAAAGAAATTCAGATACTCCTGCAGCAAAAACCGGCAGACCGCCTCATAGGAAAACAATACCGCGCTGCCCAGAAGCGCCGTCAGCACATTGCCCGTCAGCAGGGCCGCCAGAAGGGAAAACTGATACATGGCGGCAAAAGCGAGTACGATCAAAAGGCTGGACAGGCAGGACTGGGCCGCCAGGGCCGGGGTCAGCAGGCCGAAGCCGAGGCCGATCCCCCAGCAAAGAAGCTGCTTGACCAGATAAAAGAACCCAAAGACCCCGATCCCGTTGCCCCAGAGCAGCCAGAAGCGCTTTTGCGCCGAAACCGGCACGCTCAGATACAGGTCCGTCCTGCGGCGGCTGTAGAGCCAGGAAAAGCCCTGGATGGCGAACAATACTGCAAATGCCGCCGCGATCGCCAGATCCGATACGGGATACAGGATCTGCCCCGCATAGCTGCGCTGCATACTCAACAGCCGCAGGGAAAGGATCTGCTCTGTCAGGCCCGTCCCGTTTTTTATGGCGCTGTTCAGATTGGTCATATACATCAGGCAAAGGACCGGATACACTACAGCCAGGGTGACGCCGCACAGCAGAAAGGTCCATCCCCTGCGCCGGACATTTTCTTTCCATTTAGCCAAATATGAGCTTCTTGATGTCATAGCCGAACACCTCCGTTTCACTGATAAAGATCTCTTCCAAAGACAGCGGCAGGACTTCATAAAACAGTGTATCCGCCGCGGCAAAGACTGCGATCAGTTCTTCCCTGGATCCCCGCGCCGTCAGCGTCAGAAGGGAACCTCGCCGTTCGGACTTTACGATCGTAATCTGTTTCAGCACCCGCTGTTCCTCCTCTGCGGAAGCAAAGACGCACTGGATCTTCTGGATATTGCATTTCATCTCTTCCAGATCCCGGGAGAGCAGGACGCCGCCCTCGTGCAAAAGCCCCACATGATCGCAGATATCCTCCAGTTCCCGCAGGTTGTGGGAGGCGATGACAGGCGTAAAATCCCGTTCTTCCATTTCCCTGGCGAAAATGCTCTTGACGCCCTGGCGCATCACCGGATCCAGCCCGTCGAAGGTCTCGTCGCAGAGCAGATACCGGGTCTGGGCGCACAGTCCCGCGATGATCGAAAGCTGCTTCTTCATGCCTTTGGAAAAAGTGGAGATCCTGCGCCGGCTGTCCAGCCGAAACCGGTTTAAATACAGGTCGTAGCGCTCCAGGTCAAATCCCCGGTATACGCTGCTGTAATAGCGCCCCATGTCCCGGGGCGACGCGTTGGGGAAAAAGTACGGATCGTCCGCGATGAAAAACAGCCGGGCCTTGGCGTGCACATTATCATAGACCGGCATATTGTCCACCAGGGCAACGCCCTCATCCGGCTTTAAGACGCCTGCCATCATGCGCAGCACCGTACTTTTCCCCGCTCCGTTGGTGCCCACCAGGCCGAACACCGTATTTTCCTTTATGGTCACGCTGACCGATTTTACGGCCTTGATCCCGTCAAAGGATTTCGTCAGATTTTTACATTCAATCATGCCGTTCCTCCTCCCCGGCCGCATAAGCTGCGGCCAGCCTTTGTGTCGCTTCTTCCCTGGAAACGCCAAACTCCCTGGCCTCCTGCGCCAGCGCGTCCAGCTTTGCCAGGATCTCTTCCCTGCGCACCTTGCGCAGCGATTCGTCATAGGCCACGAAAATGCCCCGGCCCTTTACCGTATAGAGAAACCCCATCCGTTCCAGCTCGCTGTAGGCCCGCTGGATGGTGTTGGGATTGATGGACAGCTCCACCGCCAGGCTCCTGACCGAAGGCATCCGGCTGTTTGGCTCCAGCACGCCCTTTAGGATCAGCGTCTGGAATTTGTCCACGATCTGCTCATACAGCGGCCTTGTATCCCGATAATCCAGTATGATCATAACGTCCGCTTTCGCCCCTTTCTCACGCGTCCATTCTGTACCACATGTATTAAGTGTATTAAGTGTATTAAGTGTATTAAGTGATTTAATACACTTATACTATAAAAATTCCCGCCTGTCAAGGACAAACGGGAATTTTTTTCTATATTTTCTTCGTATTTTCTTATGAAATCAGCAGGGATTTGCCGGTCATCTCGGCGGGCTGGGTCATTCCCATGATCTCGATCAGCGTTGGCACGATATCCGCCAGGCATCCACCCTCCCGCAGCTTTACGTCCTTCGGATAGTTGACCAGGATAAAAGGCACCGGATTGGTGGTGTGGGCCGTAAAGGGAGCGCCCGTCTCATAATCCACCAGCTGCTCCGCGTTGCCGTGATCCGCGCAGACGAACATCACGCCGCCTGCGTCCCGGATGGCCTTTACCGCCCTGCCGACGCATTCGTCCACCGCTTCCACGGCCTTGATGGCCGCAGCCTCCACGCCGGTATGGCCTACCATGTCGGGATTGGCAAAGTTGATGATGATCACATCGTAAATGCCGGAGCCGATGGCCTCCACCAGCCTGTCGCAGACCTCGTAAGCGCTCATCTGGGGCTTTAAGTCATAGGTGGGCACGTCCTTGGGAGAATTGACCAGGATGCGGGTCTCCCCTTCGTTGGGCGTCTCCACGCCTCCGTTAAAGAAGAAGGTCACATGGGCGTATTTCTCCGTCTCCGCGATCCGCGCCTGCTTCATGCCGTTTGCCGCCAGCCACTCGCCGAAGGTATTGGTCACCGAGATCTTGTGGAAAGCCACTTCCTTGTTGGGGATCTTGGGGTCATAATCGGAAAAGCAGACATACACGATGTCCAGCTTCTTCTCCCGTTCAAACCCGGTAAAGGTATCGTCGCAGAAAGCGTGGGTGATCTCCCTGGCCCTGTCCGGGCGGAAATTGAAAAAGATCACCGAATCCTTGTCCCGGATCGTCGCCACTGGCGCGCCGTTCTCCATCACCACGGTGGGCTTTACGAACTCGTCGGTCTCCTGTCTGTCATAGGAAGCCTGGATGCCGGCGGGGCCGCTTTCCGCCGTCAGCCCTTCCCCTTTGGTCAGCGCCTTATAAGCGTATTCTACCCTGTCGTAGTTATTGTCCCGGTCCATGGCATAGTAACGGCCCATGACGGAAGCCACCTTGCCGACGCCGATCTCTTTCATCTTCGCTTCCAGCTCTTCCACATACCCTTTGCCGCTGGCAGGAGGGGTATCCCGCCCGTCCAAAAAGCAGTGGACATAGACTTTGGAAAGCCCGTTTCTCTTCGCCAGCTCCAGAAGCCCGTAGATGTGGGTATTGTGGCTGTGTACGCCGCCGTCGGAGACCAGACCGTACAGATGCAGCGAGGAATCGTTCTTCTTACAGTTGTTCACCGCGTCCAAAAGCGCCGGATTTTCAAAAAAGGTGCCGTCCTGGATCTCCTTCGTGATACGGGTCAGCTCCTGGTATACGATGCGCCCCGCGCCCATGTTCAGATGTCCGACCTCGGAATTGCCCATCTGCCCTTCCGGCAGGCCCACCGCCATGCCGCTGGCATTTCCTTTGACAAAAGGACAGGTGCGCATCAGCTCGTCCATCACAGGGGTATTCGCCTCCGCCACCGCATTGTGATCCTTGCGTTCATTTAAGCCGTAGCCGTCCAGGATCATTAACACAACAGGTTTTTTATTCATGTTCGCTCTCCTTGTTCCGGGATCTGGATCCCGCATTTTACCGGTAAATGACGTCTTTTTCTTTGCCATGGAAAATTATACACAATTTCCCCCTCCGGCGCAAGAATTTCGGTTGATTTTTTAGCAAAACCTGCTACAATCATAAGAAACCCTTTTTCCGGCCGCCGCCCGTAAAGGCGCCGCCGCATTTCTGATACGGGGGATGACGGATTATGATTACGCTGCTCTCCAGATTTTTTATCCCTGACCGGGAAAATAAAAAGGATCCCAAAGTCCGGAAGGCCTACGGCGTGCTGTGCAGCGCGCTGGGGATCGCCCTCAACCTGCTTTTGTTTGCCGCCAAAGCGTTGACCGGATTGGTCAGCGGTTCCATCGCCATCCTGGCGGACGCTTTCAACAACTTATCCGATGCCGGATCCTCCATCATTACCCTGATCGGGTTTTGCTTCGGCGCTCTGGCGCCCGACCGGGACCATCCCTTCGGCCACGGCCGCGCGGAATATCTGTCCGGCCTGGCCGTGGCGGGCATCATCCTGCTGATGGGCGCCGAACTGATCCGCTCTTCCCTCTCCCGGATCCTGCACCCGGCCGCCCTCGCCTGCCATCCGGCTACGATCGCGCTTCTGGCCGTATCCATTCTGGTAAAACTGTATATGTATTTTTACAACAGGAAAACGGCGGACCAGATCCAAAGTGCCGCCATGCGGGCCGCCGCCACCGACAGCCTGGGCGACGTGCTGGCCACCGGCGCAGTGCTGGCGGCGACCCTGGCGGAATATTTCGCGCACATCCACGCGGACGGCTGGTGCGGCCTTCTTGTCGGCGCCTTCATCTTCTATGCGGGGCTTCGCGCCGCCCGGGACACGATCAACCCTCTGCTGGGGCAGGCGCCCGATCCGGATTTTGTAAAAAAAGTGGAGCAGATCGTCCGCTCCGAACCGCTCATCCTGGACCTTCACGATCTGATCGTCCATAACTACGGCCCGGGACGCACCATGATTTCCCTGCATGCGGAAGTATCCGCCGACGGGGATCTGCTCCAGCTTCACGACGCCATAGACGCCGTGGAGCGAAGGCTCCAACAGGAGCTTTCCTGCAGCGCGGTAATTCACATGGACCCGCTGGCCACCCACGATGAGGAAACCCTGCGCTTAAAACAGCGCATGACGGACGCCGTTCATGAGATCGACCCGGCGCTGAAGCTCCACGATTTCCGCATCGTCAAGGGCCGAACCCATACCCGGATCATTTTTGACGTCCTGGTGCCCTACCAATTTCCCTTCACCGACAGCCAGATCATAAGCATCCTGGATGCAAAAGCCAAGCAAATGGATCCTTCTTATGAGACGGCCATCGATGTGGATAAAGCCTGACAAAAAGGGGCTTTGAAACCGGGAACTAGCGGATCAGCTTCTTTTCGCTCCATTTTCCCGTCAGATACCGGCCAAAGGAGATCAGATAGTTGGCCGCCCACCCCATGGGAACCGCATACCAGACCGCCGCGACGCCCCACAGGGGCGCGCACAGATTCGCCACCGCCACCCGGATCGAAAGATTCGCCAGGTTGGCCGCGGTAAATACCGCCACATCCCCGCTTCCCCGCAAAACGCCGTCGGTAATGGCCTTCAGCCCGATCCACACAAAGAAAAACGCAAGAAACGACACATAGGAAACGCCGGTCGTATAGGCAAGAGAGCTGTCCCTTTCCAAAAAGGCGCCGATGATCCGGTACCTTCCTGCAAGCAGTACCGCACAGATCAAAACCGCAAAAGCGGCGACGATCCCATAGGCGGCCCGGTATCCGGCGCGCACCCGTTCCGGCTGTCCGGCCCCCATATTCTGCGCGGTAAAAGTGGACACCGCATTTCCCATGGCGATCATGGGCACGATGCAGATGGACTCGATCCGCATTCCCGCCGTATAGCCCGCCAGGACAGAAGAGCCAAAGCCGTTGACCACAGACTGCACCAGGAGCATACCGATCGAGACGATGGACTGCTGCAGCATGGTAGGGATCGCCACCCGTACCATTTTTAAAAGCATCCCGCCGTCAAAGGCCCGGCTGTCCCGCGTTTCTTCCCGGTAGGCGGAAAGCTTTTTGCGCAGGAGGAAAAAGGAGATCACGGCGGAGATTCCCTGCGCCAGCACCGTGGCCACCGCCACGCCTGCCACGCCCAGGCCAAAGCAGGTCACCAGCAAAAGATCCAGGGCCACGTTTAACAGGGAAGAAAAGATCAGCAGATACAACGGCGTGCCGGAATCCCCCATGGCGTTGAACATGGCCGCCAGCACGTTATACATGAACAAAAAAGGCAGGCCCGCAAAATAGATCCTCAGTTATACCCCCGCCTGCTGCCGGACATTTTCC
>X22_European_Rabbit__coassemble_17_pt1 | contig 49104 bp, 43 predicted proteins | sample X22_European_Rabbit__metabat2_low_PE_003 | metagenome-assembled genome bin X22_European_Rabbit
TCCCTTCCTGGATCACAAAGTCGATCAGCAGCCCCGTCAGAAGGGGAAGCATCAGCTCCGCAAAGATGCCCGCAAAGCTCAGAAATTCCGCCAATATGGCGACAGGCATGCTTTTTTTGAAAAATCTGTACCCGAATTTCAAAGTCTCCATCGTATTTTCTGCCTTCTTTTCCCTCGATCCGATCTGACCGTTTCCGTTTTAGCCCATATATTATAGCATCCTCCAAAATTTATGCAATGTGGTTTCTTGCTGTATTCCGGTGGTTTGATGTGTTTTTCACAACGCTGCGGCGCAAGACGGCTGGCGCTATCACACTACGATCCGCCAATGATGCAAAAAGAAACGCCCTGGCAATGATTCCTCGCCCAGAGCGTTTCCTATGATCACTTTATTCTAAATTCTTCCGCTTCCGCATCAGTGAGCGGTCTGCGGATACCCGAGAAACTTCATAGCATGCCTTTCTTCCCAGTCCTGGCAGCATTCACGGGAAAGCGCGGCAATGTCTTCCGCTTTCTGATGATACTTCTCCACATAGCCCTGGCTATCGACGCGCAGCAGCTTTACGGGGATCAGCTTTTCTTTTGCCAGAAGTCCCGCAGATACTCTGCGATGCCCGTGAACGATATAATAAAAGTGCTGAAATTCGACCGCCTCCACAGGCTCGTCCACGGCAGGCTCGTCCACGGCAGTCTCCTCCCGGCCCGCTGTCCTCTCTGCATCGATATCCTGCAGCGTTTTGGTCGGCAAAAGTCTCTGCAGCGACAGATAGACCTGCTGCCCGGCATTTTCCCCCCGGGCCTTTTCCAGAATAATGTCCGCCAGCTCCTCTGGCGTGATAAAGGTGGAATCCACGATCAGGTCGTAGTTGGAAAAATCCGTCGTCCTCACCGAATAGATCTCCGCAAATCTGGAATCCTCCAACTGTTTCCTTTTGCGCAGGCTTTCGGCGGCCTCCTCAAAAGAACCGTACTGTTCCTCCACCCCTCTGCCTGCCCTGATCACCCGCTGCGCCGCCATATAGGGATCTACGGTGACGTAGACCTTAAAAGAGCGCTCCACAAAATGCCAGGCCATCCTGGAATCGAAAACCAGATCCTTTCCCGCATTTTTATGGGAAATCTCCACCGTCTTATCGTCGATCATTTTATCGTAAATGTTATTCACGTCGTTTGACATCAACTGGTTTAATTCCAATGTCGTGATGCCTTTTTCCTTTGCGATCTCCCTCTGGATGCTCCCTGTCGAATAAAAATCAAAACCGTATTCCTGATTTAAGATCCTGGCCACCGTTGTCTTGCCGCTGCCGAGTTCTCCCGTGATCGTGATAAACATAACGCGCTCCTTTCCTTCTCCCTGCAGGTCTGCCCCTTGCTGTTGTGTAAGCGGTTGCTTTGTCCTTCTATCTTACCACACAGGTTCCGCTTTTGTCACCGGCTTTTCTCTTCCTTTGCGCGCTCCGCGCGAAAGAGCTGCCGCACCGTTTCAAAAGCCAGCTTTCGCTGCCGGTTTCCGTCCACCACGCCTTTGTTGTTCTTACACCCCGGCCTTGCGTAAAAATTTTCATCCGGCACGCGGCCGTCGCAGAATTGCCAGATAAAAAGACCGCTGGCTGGCTGGAAGCCAAGCACGCCCTCCAACTGCTCCTTTAAAATGTCGCTCTGCCTTTCTTCCGACCATTTCGGCCTGTGGGCGGCATGATAACCGCTGATCCCTCCGGCGCCGATCTCGCTGACGAGCAGGGGCTTGCCGGCTCCGCCTGCTGCCTGTATCCATTCATACTCCTTCTCAAGACATTCCTTTACCGGCTCGTCGTGATACCAGCCCGGATAAAGATTGACCGATACGATATCGGGAAGATCCAGACAGATATCGGTAAAATGGCGGCAGGTAGCGGAAGTGACCGGCCTGCTGGCATCCATGCTGCGCAGTTTTTCATATTGTTCCCTGTAAACGATCCTTCCGTATTCCGTATCGCTGGCACATTCATTTAAAATTCCCCAGACGAAGATCGAAGGATGGTTATAATGATTTTCCACCATTTCCTCCAGGCAGTCCAGACTTTGCCTGCGAAAATCCGGGTGCCTCATCTGCGCTTCGCTCAACCCCCTGGCATGTCCCTCCTCCCAGACCAGGATCCCCTTTTCATCACACAGGTCCAGAAACCTTTCATCATTGGGATAGTGACAGGTGCGCACGGCGTTTGCGCCCATCGCCTCTATGAGCCGCAGATCCTGATCCATCGCTTCTATCGGCAGCGCGCATCCAAACTGGGCGTGTTCCTCATGCCGGTTAAAGCCCCGGATCGAAAGTATCCTTTCATTAAAATAGATCCTGTCCTGTCTGACTGTGATCTCCCGGAAACCAACCCGGTCGATCAGGTCGTCCTCCGCCGTCTCCCCCCGCTTCAGAAGCGCCTGTATCCGGTACAGCTTCGGCGTTTCCGGTTCATATGTTTCCACGCCGGGAAACCACAGCTTTTTCTCCCATACCGTCTCCCCCGGCTCCATTTCGAGATCCGCCTGACAAACCGTCTCGTCCTCCAGACGGATGCACAAGACGTTCTCCTGCCTTTTATCCGTCAGGTTTTCCATCCATACCTGTACGGTCGCTGCCCAGATCCCCTGTTCTCTGGCGGGCGTCACATGGATCCGCTTCACCCAGAAGTCTTTCAGCGTTTCCACCACAACAGGGCGGGTGATCCCTCCATAATTATAATAATCGTTCACCACATGCAAAGAGGAATGGGCATGGCAGGAATTGTCCGCCGTCACGCGCAGCGTATGTCTGCCCTGCCCGGCCTGCCTTATGACGAACTCAAAAGGCGTATAGGCATTATAATGGATCCCGATCCTTTCCCCGTCCAGAAAAACCTCCGCGGTATGGCTGACCCCCTTAAAGCAGAACCGCGTGTTTCCTTCCAGATAAACCTCCCTCTCAAATACGCATTTCCCCCGGTAATTTTCATAACCGGGATACGCCTCCACGCAGCTCGGCACCAGCACCTTTCGCCGATCCGCCGGATTGGTATCCGGATAAAAGGTCCATATTCCATCCAGGCTCTTTTGTTTCCGAACCTCATGTGTTTCAAAAAGACGTTCCATCATTCTTTTCTCCCATCGGACGCGATCCGCATAACATAGGGTTGAAAAAAGGGCCGCCAAACGCAGCCCTTCCCGTTTCTTTCTGCACAGGGCGCGGACGTTCAGCCTATGGCGTCCAGCGCCTGCGCCAGATCCGCGATCAAATCCTGCTTATCCTCCAGACCGCAGGAAATACGGATCAGTCCCGCCGGCACACCGGCCTCCCGCAGCTGCTGTTCGTTCATCTGCCGGTGCGTAGAGGTGGCGGGATTCAGACAGCAGGTCCTGGCATCCGCCACATGCGTCTCGATCGCCGCCAGCTTCAGATGCTTCATGAAGATCTCTGCGGCTTCCTTTCCGCCCTTTAATTCAAAAGAGACCACGCCGCAGCCGCCATTGGGCAGATATTTCTGCGCCCGCTCATAATATTTGTCAGTCTTTAAGCCCGAATAATTGACGCATTTCACTTTCGGATGCCCGGAGAGATATTCCGCCACCGCCTGTCCGTTCTCCACATGGCGGGGCATACGCACATGCAAAGATTCCAGTCCCAGATTCAGATAAAAGGCGTGCTGGGGCGACTGGATGCAGCCCAGATCCCGCATCAGTTGCGAAGTGGCTTTGGTGATGAAAGCGCCTTCTTTGCCGAATTTCTCCGCATAGGTGATGCCGTGATAGGATTCATCCGGCGTACACAGGCCGGGGAACTTATCGGCATGCGCCATCCAGTCGAACTTTCCGGAATCGACGATCACCCCGCCAACGGCCACGCCGTGCCCGTCCATATATTTCGTCGTGGAATGGGTCACGATATCCGCGCCCCATTCGATGGGCCTGCAGTTGACCGGCGTCGGGAAAGTGTTGTCCACGATCAACGGCACGCCGTGGGCATGGGCGGCTTTTGCAAACCGCTCGATATCCAGCACCGTGAGCGCGGGATTGGCGATCGTCTCCCCAAACACCGCCCTGGTATTGTCCTGAAACGCCGCGTCCAGTTCTTCCGGCGTGCAGTCCGGGGAAACAAACGTGGCGGAAATCCCCATCTTCGCCATGGTCACGGAGATCAGGTTAAAAGTCCCGCCATAGATCGAAGAAGAAGATACGATATGGCTTCCCGACTCGCAGATATTAAACAGCGCCATAAAATTGGCCGCCTGCCCGGAGGAAGTCAGCATTGCGGCGCTGCCGCCCTCCAGCGCAGCGATCTTGGCCGCCACCATGTCGTTGGTCGGATTCTGCAGCCTGGTATAAAAATAGCCGGAAGCCTCCAGATCGAACAGCTTACCCATATCCTCGCTGGTCTCATAGCGAAACGTCGTAGACTGCACGATAGGGATCTGCCGTGGTTCTCCGTTTCCCGGCGTATAGCCAGCCTGTACGCATTCTGTCCCGATGGAATATTTTTTCATTGTCCTGTCCTTCCTCCCCAAAATCGCTTTTTCTGCCATCAGCCGTCTACCACCAGCGCGGCGGAGCCGTATGCTTTCAGCGGCCTGCCTGTCTCATCCCGCTCCAGCGTATAGCGCACATGGAACGGCACCCGGTCCGGCGTCAACGGAATGATCGCTTCCAGATGTTCCACGCCCTGTTCGAGCTGTCTGTGCCAGTCGCGGTACATATCCGCATAATCGGGCGGAAAGATCCCCATTTCAATGGCCGGCTCGGGATAATTCTCCAGAAGCGGCGGCAAGTGCAGATCCCGCATACAACGGAAACAGGGGCGCATCTGCTTTGAAGAAATGTCATATTCCCATGCGTATACGTTGATCTGCTCACTGGCAAAGCGGAAACGGCGTTCGCTGTCATAAAGGCTGTCATACCGCTGCTTCTCTGCGGTAATGTTCTGTATCATCACATAAAACAAATGCTGGATCTCCGTCTTGCCGATCATGCGGATGTGGCTGCGGATGCACAGCCTGTCTTCCCCACAGGTCTTAGAACAGACCGTGCGCCAGGTCTCGCATACCTCCTCGTCCTCTGTCTCGATGGCGCGCCGGAGCGTTTCCTCATATATTTTCCTGTTTTCTTCATCGAAGCCGGCCCACGGATCCGAGCGGATGATCTCCTGCTCCGTCATATGGGAACCAAGCTCCTTGACATACTTTTTATTGACCTTGAGTACCTCCAGTTTGCCGTCCTGGTAGGTAAAGATCGCCGCACCGCCCACAAAATTATTGAAAATAAGCGTCTCCATGGAAGAAGGATCCCAGAATTTACCGGCGTTTAAGGTGCTGATCAGGTCGATGGGCCCGCGCATCGGTTCATGCTCCATCAGCCCCAGCTTTTCACAAAACTCCTCTTCCGGCAGCGGCTTCGCATAAAGATACCCCTGCACATATCGGCATCCGATACTCTTCATATAATCCGCCTGCTCCATCGTTTCGACCCCTTCCGCGATCACAGGGGTGCCCAGCCATTTCGCCATATGGACGACGGAGCTGATAATTGTACCGCCCCGGCCGCCGATATTGCCGCTCAAAAAACGCATATCCAGCTTGATCACATCGACGGCGAGATCCTTGAGGACATTCAGGGACGAATACCCGCTGCCGAAATCGTCCATCTCGACCAGATACCCATACCCGTGAAGCTGATCCAACACCTGCAAAAGCAGCTCCATGCCGCCGACGGCGGAGGATTCCGTAACCTCGATATGTAGATATTTTACCGGAATATCATACATGCTGCGGATCTTCTCGATCTCCTCCACATAGTTCTTCCGGTAAATATCGTATTTCGACATATTGACGGAAACCGGCACGGCAAAAACGCCGTCGTCCAGGCATTTCCTCAAGAAACGGCAGACCGCCTCAAAGATCCACAGATCCGCGCGATAGATCAGGCCGTTTCTTTCCAGTACCGGGATAAAATCGGAAGGATACTGCATCCCGAACGCCGGATGCTTCCACCGCATCAGCGCCTCCGCTCCGATCATCCTGCCCGTATCGTGGTTGATCTTCGGCTGAAAAACCGGATAGATCTGTCCCGAACTCAACGCATCCTCAAACGCTTCCAACAACTGCTGTTCATTCATCCTCTGGTCCATATATACTCTACCCCCAATCCTGTTTTCATTATCCGCACATTTGCAGGGCCGTGTCAATAGCTTTTCTCAAAAATCCCGGATCTCTTCTTCTTAAAAAAACCCCCGGATCCCTTCCCACATAAAAAGGCACCGGATGTCACTCCAATGCCTCTTTGACGGGAAGTTTTGTATGGTTGATGCGGAAAAACTGCTGTCCCTCTGTATAATCCTCATCCGCCGGGTCGAGGGCGACGCATTTCTTTTCGTCCCCGCTTTCCTTTTCCTGGCCCGCTGTCGTCGCCGCATCATCTTCCTCGTTATACTCCCTCTCAGGGCGCACGCCGAACACCAGCCCATCGTAACCTTCCGGTATCCGGAAGATATATTCCATCGTTACCTGATATTCCGACGCAGCATTCCCGGCTTCATCGTACACCCACTCGCCCCAGCCGCCCCGCATTTTTCTGGAATAGGACACCTGATAGCTTACCCCGTCGATCTCCAGCGTAAAGCTGTTTTCCTGGCTGTCGTCGCCAAACGAATCGCGGCCGGGCAGTAAAAGCCCCGTGTACCAATCGCAGATAGCGTTCGTGCTTATCGTATTACAATATTCCACATCCTGCTCAGCGTCGTAATACGCCCCCGGCTGAAGTGTCTTGGTCAGAATCAGATGAACAAGCTGATAGCCCTCCTCATCTACGGGTTCGGCGTAGCAGTCCGTCTGCGTATAGGCAGCCTCCCCCACCTTACAGTAAGTCTTTGGATTCTCCTCATTGTAATAAATATAATCCACAGTACAGCTAATCGGGCCGTCCGGCACATTCACGTTGTGTTGCTCAAAATAACCCAGTTTCGGCCCTCCCTCTGTCGCGCCGCACTTTACGCAGGTCCTTGGCTCGGTATAGGTAGCCTCCTGCCACTCATGGTTTAAACAGCAGCCGCACAGTGCGCTGCAGAACGCTGCGACGATCGCCAGTGTCAACAGTCTTTTTTTCATCGGCGGCCCCCCTGCCATCGAACGGAAATCCATCATCCTTACAATCGCCTTTCTCTGTGTGGAATATCATACCATGTTTTTCCTCCCTTTACAATCGAATCTTCCCCTGACAAACCAGCCATGAGATATCATCCATTCCCCTCGCTGATGCAGATGACCGACTGCTTCCCATACCAATCCGCCATCGTGCGGTTCGCCTCATTATCCGGATCCTCCGTCAATTCTCCCATCGACAAAAACCAGGGCCTGAAATGATAGGGCGTCACGACCACCTGATCGCCGCCCTCCCGGATCGTTTGGACACGCGCCAGATATTCCTTATGAAACTCATTTGCTTCCCCGGTATGTATCCAGTAATAGGCGCCGAAAGAGGAATACGTCCCCAGCGGATTGGTCTCCCTGGAAAAAACAAGGAGCATCACCAATCCCATGGCCGCATAAAAGAGAAACGGCGCGCCGTTTGCGAACAGCCCGGGAAATTCCTTTCCCTTTGCTTTTCTTTTTCCCCGAATCCAGCCCAGCCAATAAACCAGATTCATGAATAGAAGGATCTGCCATGTGATCTTCACATTATTCAAGGAACGGCTCAGCCCCTCCATCCCCTGCGCATACAGATTGGGTGTAAAGCCTGTGCAATAAAAACAAAAAGAGCCTAAGGATACCAATCCGGGAAAGCGGAAAGAAAAATCAGTCCTTCTCAGGATCCTGAAAAGAACCGGCAACAGAACAACGAGGATCGCCAGCGTCATCCACCCCGTAAATCTCCACGCATAGCGAAAACCCTGCACAAAGGAATTTGCGACCGCTTCCGCCGCCCCCATCTTTACGGCGACAAACCACACGCTCCTCTTGCTGTTGCCCGGCGCTGCAACGGAACAGAGAAAAAAGCCGATATCAATCAAAACGGAGGGCAGCAGATACCATGCCCGTTTGTTTTTCAGAAAGATCCCCAGAAAAAACAGCCCTGCCGCCAGCACAGCCCCCTGCAGGGCCGTGACATAATTTGCGCCTCCGATGATTAGCGCAGCGGCCATCGTCCAGAGCATCAAAAGAGCCGTGGCAATCCTTTTCGTACCGCACAGTAACCGGATCCATCCTGCGGCCAGCAAAAGGAAGCAGGCGTGCATACCCACATAGGACATACCTCCCACATACCAGTAAAATCCCTGTTGGGCGGTATGGATCAGCATGACGGCCATGATCGACATAACGGCGGATACCGTTATCCCCGACATCAGATCCGCTCCCAGCACATCCCGCACCAATACCCACACCAGAATGAAAACAGAAAGACTGAGGAAAAGGATCAGAAACGCCGGGCCGATAAAATACAGATCCTCCCGCCATACCATGGGAACGAGGGAATTGAAAAAGGAACAGGAAAAGCAGCCCTGCCAGGCGTAATACATCCCCACAGCGCAGCCATAGGCCCCTTTCAGGGCGCTTTTTAAGGAATACTCTACTGACAGTGCATTTTTCACGGACGCTCCGAAGGAATAGTCATCATACCAGGGCGCCGTATACAAAGTCATACGAAGCAGAGGGATCAGCGCCAACGCCAACAGCAATAACATTCCCCCGGCGACCATCCACGCCGCAGGTTTCCACAGGATCACTTTTTTGATCTTCTCTTTCATGGATCTCTTTCCTTATCTGTTAGAATTGAAAATATATAAAAGTGGAAGCATCATATTCCGGGCCGTAAACGCCAAAAAGGACGATAGAAAAGATCAGGCCATAATATACCAGCCATCGGAACCAGACATTTTGCCTGTCAAGTACCCCCCCCCTGATATCGACCTTCTTTCGTTTCCAGTGATCTACCAGCATCAGCAAAGCAAGGCTCAGGAGCAGGACAAGAAATTCTTTTTCCGACAAAACCATCGTATTGATACAGAAGATATTATTCGGGTCAAAGGACATAAAAAGGCCCGGATCCGTTACGCTTCTCGCCAGCATCCGCAGGGCCGCCGTCAGGCTGTCCGCGCGGAAAAAAAGCCAGGCAAAATCTATGAAGCAAAACGTGATCCCCCTTTGCAGCAGACGGTAGCTGAAACAATCCCTGCGGATATGCAGCTTTTCCTGCAATTTCCTGCGAAAAGGCCCTGTCAGATCCCCCGCCACCTGATAGAACCCGTTCAGCAATCCCCAGAATGCATAATTCCAGCCTGCCCCGTGCCAGATCCCGCTCAGCAGAAACGTGATCAGAAGGTTCCGGTATTTTTTCCATTTTCCCCGGCGATTCCCCCCTAAGGGAATATAAATATAGTCCCGAAACCAGGTCGTCAGGGAAATATGCCAGTTTCGCCAAAACTCGCTGACAGAAAGGGAATAGTATGGACTGCGGAAATTTTTGGTCAGGGAGAATCCCAGGACTCTGGCCGCCCCTACCGCAATATCGGAATATCCGCAGAAATCACAGTAGATCTGAAATGCGAAAAGAACGGTCGCCAGCCAGATCTGCAGACCGGAATACTCAGAATAATGGCCATACACCTCGGTCACGAGAATGGCGATCCGATCGGCGATCACCAGCTTTTGAAAATATCCCCATCCCATCAGAAGCAGGCCGCTTTTTACCCTGTCCCAATCGATGGGATGTTCTTCTTTTATCTGATGCATCAGATTTTTACTGCGTTCGATCGGCCCGGCAACCAACTGCGGGAAGAAAGAGAGAAACAGCGCGTAGCGCAGGAAATTCTTTTCCTCCGGAATCTCCTTCCGATAAACGTCAAACAGATAGCCCAGCGCCTGAAAGGTATAAAAGGAAATGCCTACCGGCAGCATCACATCGAAAACCGGCAGCTTTACGGAAACACCGAACAGCTTTAAGCCTTCCATGAGACTGGCCGTTATAAAGGAAATATACTTAAAAAAGAACAGAACGCCCAGATTCCAGAGGATGCAGACTGCAAGAACGCACTTCTTCCCAAAAACATTCTCCCTGCTGCCGGCCCTGCCGATCAGGATACCGCCTGCCCACGAGACAAAAGTCGTAGACAGAAGCAGCAAGAGATAGACCGGGTTCCAACTGGCATAAAAAAAATAGCTGGCCCCCAAAAGCCACAGGGATTTATACTTCTGCGGGATCCGGAAGTAGCCCAATATTACGATAGGAAAAAAGATTAAAAAGCCCGTCGAGTTAAACAGCACGAACGTATTCCTTTCAATATTCAATCGTCATATATTTTTGAAAAAACAAATCGCGTCACCTTGTCCGCCCCGTCCCTGTTTAAATGATGAAACCCCATATAAGCGTTTTCAAAGTCCCGGCTTGTCAGGCCGATTTCATCATAGGACACGTTGCAGTCTATATAGGATATGGCCTCGCTACCGGCCAGATCTTCCATTTTCCCCTCCCAGTCTTTATAATTGATCGACCGGATATAGCCGTCGTACATGGGAGCCATGACGAGATACAGCGTGATATCCTCATCCCGGCATAGCTGCGCCAGCTTATGAAAGTATAGGAGATTGACTTCCGAAATCACTTTTTCGCCGGGATTGTACGCCGCCGTGTCGTATAACGTCTTGGTTTCTTCCGTCATACTCGTTTCGCTGGGATGAAAAGAAGAATACTGCCGGATCCCTCCGGTATAAAAGAACAGATTGGAACCGACCGTCTCGATATCCGCCCAGTTGCTATGACACCTTGTGATCGGAAGCAGCGCATAACTCCAGTTTTCCGGAAAATATTGTGCCGCGATCGCCTCCAGCTTGGTCAGGCCGAAACGCATCCCGTCGATATTGGATTCTTTTTTCCAGTCCCGGTCAGGGGTCGGCGTCCCATAGCGGAAGTTATCGTTCTCGTCCAGCGCAAAGGCCTCCAGGAGAAGGATATCCGGATGCTGATAATGCAGCGCCTCTTTTACATTGAAATAGGTCTGGGTCACAGTCTGAGAATTGGAGGCCAGAATATAACTGTCCCGGCCTGTCATCTCAGAAATAACGTCCGGATCAAAGGAAGCGTAGGCATGGCTGTTCCCCACCACCAGGATATCGACCTTTCCCCGCTCCAGGCTGTAAAAGCACTTCCAGGTGCGAAAGATCGCATTGGAAGGGTACAACAACAGTACCGCCGCCTGCAAAGCGGCCAAAAGAAGCGCTGAAAACAAAACTAATTTCACATGATATTTTCTGCGATACATGGCTGATATCCTTCGACGCCCTAAACTTTTCCGGGTCAGCGCCCGTAGGACGGATCCCGGTTTTCGTTTTGCATACTATATTTTAGTCCATTGCACCCCTTTAAGTCAATATAAATACCCTCTTAAATGTCTTTTTGTATCCCATGCCTCCTTTAAAATAAAGAGAACGCAGTCTGACGTTTGGAACGCAAACAAATGGCGATCAACATACTGAAAACCGCCTTTTCTTATTTCAAAAACGAATGTGAATAACCCCCAAAAAATCCCCGTACCATGTTGGCGCGAGGATTTTTGGGGTTCCTGATCTGCTTTTGTTTTTTTATTTTACATCATTGCAATCTGAAATTGATATCATATTTTGCGGGATCCGCAGGGTTTTTTACCCCGTTGGAAGGGACGCGGATCACACAGCCGTCATATCCTTTGGGAACGCGAAAAGAAAAGGTATATTTCGCGGTAAAAACTCCGCCGATCCAACCGGAGAATTCATATTCGGAATATCCCACGCACGCATCGTAATCCCTTCCATTATAATTGAGCGTATAGATCTCGCCAAATTCATCCGAGACAGCATCCCTGTTATAATAATCATCTGCAAAAAAATGGAAACTGATCCCATATTGATACCCGTTTTCATCATCTACAACGTAGGTCAGCGAGACCGTTTTCCATTCATAGCCATCCAGGGCTTCATGGTTTTCATCGGATGAAAAGGCTGCATAATCCGAAAAGGTAACCTTTTCCCTCGTTGTATAATAGGGATTTTTGTAGCATGGTATCACCGAAGTATAGGTTTTATTTAATTTTGCATCGCATCTTATGTGTTCTTTTTCAAAATCCGGCTGCCGGAAATCGGCCTCAGTCAGAACAGGCTCTGACGGCTCTCCCCCGGCCGTCCCGCTGACACTGCAGGGTAAAAATTCATAGCTGCAAATAACGGAATAATCCCCTTCTGCGCCATGCACTACCTGTTCTTTGGCGCCAACATTCTCACCGCATACCCAATACGAACCGTCCGCCTTCTGAAGCACCGTATTATTGAAGTATCTTGGGTAGATACCGTTGAACTCCTCGATAGTATCGTAATCTGTATGATATTGCAGGCTTTCCTGCCAGGCTATGGCACTTTCTTCGGCGTCCGGCTGCGGATACCCTGCCACCGCAAGATTCGTCCAGACCATAACCGCGTCTTCGGCGACCATCGTGGGCCTTTCTACTACGGCAACATCTGCGACGCCGCAATTCCCGGCGCTGTTATATCCCCAGGTCCAGACTGTACCGTTCTGAAGCAGCGCCGCATGGTTGAACCAGCCGCCCGTGACCAGAACTGCATTTTCTAAAATCTTTTGGGGCTTTTCTATAAAATATACTTTATCTGACTGATATCCGCCCTCTATACCAACTGTCCCCCAAGTCCAGACTGTCCCATCTTCCTTTAGACAGACAATATCATCCCTGCCGCAGCAGGCATATACGACATCCTCCAACAGCAGAACAGGAGTCGCTGCCCCATACTGTTCCCCATTGATATATCTCGTCCAGTCAAATTCTCCGTACTGCTGCAAGGCCCCGCATCCGGCGTTTCCCATCCCATAAAGCCTGTGGTCTTCCGTAAGAAAAATGGCGAACCCTCTTTGCGAACGATCCACATGGATGACATGCTCGGCAATTTTTACCGTATCGCTATGAAACGCATCATCCTGAGTCCCCTGTCCCAACTGTCCGTATTCGTTCCTTCCGCTTCCCCACAGCACTCCGTTCTCGTCAATCGAATAGAGATCGGAAGGATCTCCCACCTTTGCCGCATAGTGTTCTGCGATATTTAAAGAAACCTTTCCAGAAACCGGCTCTGCTGCCCCTTCTGCTTTTTCAGACGCCCCAGGCCCGTCCGGCGTTTCATCGTCCTCAACAGCAGGCGTTTTAACCGCAGGATCCTCTGCATCAGGAACTGCCGTCTTGTGGGCGGTTGCCAGACACAGGATAAAAATGCCGGCGCAGACAGCCAGAACCGCAGCGATTCCCTTTTTCGTCTTACGAAAGGCTGCCAGATTCCGAATCCTGCCCTTGACATCCCCTTCCCCGAAGCCAACCGGAAGCCACTGGATCAAACCGCGCTTTGCCGACACAGCCAGCAGGGAGGCGGAATAATCCGCCCGGATCTTTACACCCAGCTTCTTTATCACAGCCTCATCGCAGCTCATTTCCATATCCCTGCAGGAAAGGAGAAACGCGATCCATACCAGCGGATTGAACCAGTGGATGCACAATGCGGCAAACGCAGCCAGCTTTACAATATGGTCAAGGCGTCTGATGTGAAACTGTTCATGCAGAATAATGTACGCCTGCTCTTTTTCGCTCAAATCTCCCGGCAGATATATCCTGGGCTTTACGATGCCCATCACAAACGGGGGAACCGGTTCATACAGAATATAAATATTGTCTTTGAAACGGATCGCCTCCGCCGTTTTACGGTGAAGCCTGAGTGCAGCTATCACAGCATATAAAAGCAGAAAGCCCATTCCGGCTGCCCAGACATATTTCCCTATGAAAACAAACCGCTCCTGCCAGGAAATTTCTACAGCCTGCCCGGAATCCGTATCGGATCGCTCCGGTATCCTCCTGACGGTTTTGGGCGTATTCATCGTCTCCTGACCGGTATAAGATATGACAAAGCCTCCTGTCTCTGCATTCAAAACAGGATTCCTTTCCGCCGCTGGCTCATAGTATGCCGGCCTTACGTCTGGAAAAATGCCGAACGCCGCTTCCGGCGTGAACGGACAGAGAAGCCGGAATAAAACGGCACTCCAGAGCATATAGGGAATATACTTGGGAAATCTTTTCAACAAGATACGGGAAACGACCACGATCACAATGATCAGGCTTGCCCCCCGGCTCATATCCAGGATCTTTAAAAACATCTGTTCCAGCATACGTCTATTCCCTCATGGAGTCGATCATTTTGTGGATCTCCTCGATCTCTTTATCCGAAAGCTTCTTTCTCGTCCCAAACGCGGCCAAAAAGGCAGGCAGAGAGCCGCCGAACGCTTCCTCCACATACTGCTCGCTGTGACGTGCGTAAAACGCTTCCCTGGAAATAAGCGAAGTTACTGTCCCATTCTGATTTTGAAACAGCCCCCTTTCACACAGCCTTTTTAATACCGTAAACGCTGTCGTCTTCTTCCACTGAAATTTCTGCCCTGCCAATTTCGCCAGTTCTCCCGATGAAACCGGCTCATTATCCCAGATAATGTCCGCGAATTTTGCTTCCGCAGTTCCCATTCTCAAATCACTCATGGCATTCCCTCGCTTCATTCTACATGATGTAGTATATATACTACATCATGTAGAATGATGTGTCAAGCGTTCTTTTCTCCATTGACAGGAGGTTAAATTTTAGTCCAATATAAAATGCCGCCGATAAAAGTACACCGACAATACCGTCGCAATCGTCCAGCCAATCGGCCACGCAAGCCAGATACCCGTAGAGCCAAGCGCCGTCACGGACAGTATCCTGGCAAGCGCTACCCGCAATAACAGATCTGTAAATGTCGTGACCATGAACTGCTTCATCAGCGCCGCACCGCGGAGCATTCCGTCCGCCACGAGTTTCGCTGCCACGACAAAGTAAAACGGCGCGACGATCCGCAAAAACTGTGCGCCTGTGGCAAGCGCCGCCTGGCTTGGGGCATCGAGGAAAATTCTCACAAGCAGGCCGCCGGAGAAGAAATAGAGAATAGCAAGCGGCAGGCATAGGAACCAGACAAGTCTCAGCCCGGCGCAAAATCCCTCCCTGACCCTTGCAGATTTCCCGGCTCCGATATTTTGCGCCGCAAAGTTGGAGATGCCGTTTCCGACCGTGGTCAGCGATGTGATGACAAGATTATTCAGTTTTACCGACGCGGAATATCCCGCCATAACTCCTGTTCCAAACGTATTGATGACACTTTGAATCATAATATTTCCGAAAGAGACGAAGCTCTGCTGCAGGATGCTCGGAACGGCAATGGCCGAAATCCTGCCCAAAAGACGCCAGGAAAACAGCGGCGCTTTTCCCTCAATCCGTATCGCCAGAAACGTTCGATAGACAAAAACCAGCGCCAGAATACAGCTCACGCCCTGGCAGAGAAAGGTCGCCCACGCGACGCCGTCCACCCCGTGCGTGAACACATGGGAAAAGGACGTCGTGAACAGAATGTCCATACCGATGTTTGCAAGCGACGAACACATCAGAAAAAGAAACGGCGTTCTGGAATTCCCCAGCGCGGAAAAGATCCCGGTCGCCACGTTATAATAGAACACGAACGGCAGGCTCAGAATGTAGATATCCAGGTAAAGCTTCGACGCTTCAAAGACTTCTCCCGGCGTGTGAATCAACCGCAAAAGCTCTGCGCCAAACGCCAGGCCGCCCGTCATCAAAAGCAGACAGAGTACGCCGCTGGCAATGAGCGTCGTACAGACCGCGGTTTTCATATCCCGAAACCGCTTTGCCCCAAACAGCTGCGACACGGTAACGGAACAGCCGATGTTACAGCCAAACGCAAACGCAATAAAGATCAGCGTGATCTCGTAACTGTTCCCAACCGCGGCAAGCGCCTGCTCGCCCACGAACTTTCCCGCCACAAAGCTGTCCGCAATGTTATAAAGCTGCTGAAAAATAATGCTTCCGAACAATGGAATGCAAAATTTCCACAGCACAGTATCCGGATTGCCAACGGTCAAATCTCTGTTCATTTTCTTTCCCCTTTTCCCTGAGCGTATCATTTCTGTACGCGTTCCCTTTTTCTCGTTCTTGACGCGCACCGCGTTCCCTATTATAATGCAGAAGCAGACATATCAAAAATATATTGTTGATATAATAAGCATCTTAATTTTATATGATAAAGGGATGAGGGAAGACGGATGAATATCAGCTTTGACTATTACAAAATCTTTTATTATGTAGCGAAATACCGGAATGTGACGCTTGCCGCCAACGCGCTGCTCTGCAATCAGCCGAATGTGACCAGGACAATTAAAAGTCTGGAACACGCGCTTGGCTGCACGCTCTTTGTCCGCTCCAACCGCGGCGTCCACCTGACCCCCGAAGGAGAACGGCTTTTCGAGCACATAAAAATCGCCGTTGAGCAGATCGCTTTTGCCGAGACGGAACTGAATCGATCAAAAACGCTGCAAAACGGCGTGGTATCACTCGGGGCGACCGAGATCGCCCTGCATACTTTCTTACTCCCTGTATTGAACGAATACCGCAGGCTATACCCCGGCATCCGCTTAAACATTCTGAACCATACGATCACCCAGGCGATTGCCGCACTGAAAAACAACCTCGTAGATATCGCCGTTGTCACGACCCCGACCGGAGACATTCGCGGTCTCAAAGCAAAGCCTTTGAAGAATGTGCATGAAACCGCTGTGTGCGGTCCGTATTTCTCCGAACTTTCCGACCGGGAGGTGTCCTTACATGAGCTGTCGGAGTACCCGCTGATTTCACTTGCCTCTAAAACCCGTACTTATGAAATGTATCGCCAGTGGTTTTCCGAGAACGGCGTCCCCTACTCTCCCGTGATCGAAGTCGCGACGGCAGATCTGATTCTTCCCATGGTAAAAAACAATCTCGGAATCGGCTTCGTACCGGAGGACTTCCTCGATGCCGCTGAAAGCGCCGGCAAAAGCTCCGAACTACACCGTATCCGGCTCAAAGAAAACACGCCCGCACGCTTTGTCACACTTCTGAAACGGCAGGATGGCGTCCTCAGTATCGCGGCAAAAGAACTCGTCCGCCTGATTGCAGAAAACGCGGTGGAAGGATAGAACTGAGCCTATATTTGGCTATCGCTTCTCCTTATAGCTTCTTTCAGCTGATCCAGCGCCTGCCTTAATATGCTTCGGGGGCACGCGACGTTGAACCGCTCAAATCCCTCGCCCGCTTTGCCAAAGACAGCGCCGCTGTCCAGCCATAAATTCGCTCTTTGCACGATCAGCTCCTCCAGCTTCTCCTCCGGCAGGCCGAGGCCTCTAAAGTCCACCCAGACAAGATAAGTACCCTCCGGCTCCGTCATCCGCAGCATGGGAAGATTCGTCTCCACGTATTCTCTGAAAAACGTGAGGTTTTCCGCAAGATACTCCATCACTTCTTTATACCATGCGCCCCCAAAGCGATACGCCGCCTCGCAGGCGGTCAGGCCAAGTGTATTCAACTGGCTGTATCCTGCGGCGGAAATCTGTCTCTGAAAAGATCTGCGCAGCGCTTCGTTCGGAATGAAGATATTAGAGACCTGAAGTCCCGCCAGATTAAATGTCTTGGCAGGAGAGGTACAGGTGACGGAAATTTTGCCGAACTCTTTGTTCAGATCGGCAAATACGAAATGTTTTCTGCCGCCGAACACAAAATCCTCATGGATCTCATCACTGACGACGATCACATGATGCTTTAAGCAGATCTCTCCGAGCCTGACCAGTTCCTCTCTTGTCCAGACCCGGCCCACCGGATTGTGAGGACTGCACAGCAAAAACAACGGCACATGGTTTTCTCTTATCTTTCTCTCAAAATCCTCAAAATCAATATGGAATTTGCCATCCTCTCCCTGCACGAGGTCGCTGCTTACCACTTTTCTCTGATTGTCCGAAATGACTTCCGAAAAGGGATAATACACCGGCTGCTGGATCAATATGGCGTCCCCCTCCCGGGAGAAAGCCCGGATCGCCATCGCCAGGGCAAAGACCACTCCCGGCGTCTTTACCAGCCACTCTGGCCGCACTTCCCACCGATGCTTTTCCAGCATCCAGCCGGCCACCGCCTCAAAGTACTTCTCTCCACTCTCCGTGTAACCGAAAATGCCGTGGCGCACTCTTTCTTCCACGGCGTCCAGTATCTCCCGGGCCGTCGGAAAATCCATGTCCGCGACCCAAAGGGGCAGCACTCCCTCCGGACGGCCTCTTTTCACTGCAAAATCATATTTCAGACAGTCTGTGTTCTTTCTGTCGATGATCCGATCAAAATCGTAAATCTTCCCCTGCACCCTTTTGTTCCTCCCGTTTCTCTCCCAGGCATTGGTTCGGCTTCCCTTTTAAAAGGACGCAAACGCCTGCTCCAGGTCGTCTGTCAGATCCTTTGCATCCTCTATTCCCGCTGACAATCTCAGCACCCTGTCCGTAATTCCGTTTTTCAGCCGGATCTCCTCCGGCACATCCGCGTGTGTCTGGGTAAGCGGATAGGTGAGCAGTGTTTCTGTTCCGCCCAGGCTTTCCGCAAACGGGATCAGCCTGGTGGAGCGCAGGATGTGCAGCGCCAGTTCCCTGCTCTCCACTTCAAAGGTCAGCATACTGCCGAATCCGCTGGCCTGGGTTCTTAAGATCTCATACCCTGCGGTGCCCTGGATACCCGGATAATACACCTTCTTGACCCTGGGCTGACTCAGAAGATACGATACAATGGCCTTCGCATTTGCCTGGGCCTTCTCCATCCGAAGCGGCAGGGTCTTGATCCCCCGCAGGATCAGCCAGCTGTCAAAGGGCGCCAGCCCGGATCCCACCGTCTTGATCAGAAAGCGCATTTTGTCCGCAAGCTCCAAAGAATTGACCACGAGGAACCCGGCCAGAGTATCATTGTGCCCTCCCAAAAACTTTGTGCCGCTGTGAATGATGATATCCGCTCCCAATTCAAAGGGTCTCTGGAAATAAGGAGACATAAAGGTATTGTCCACCACCAGCAGCAGACCATGCTTTTTTGCTATCCCGGACATTTTTCGGATATCGATCACATTCATCATGGGATTGGTGGGCGTCTCAATAAAAATAGCCCTGGTATTCGGCCGTATATAGTTCTCCACATCCCCTGATGTGCAATCGATATGGCTGAACGTAATTCCATTCTTTTCGCTGACATGATCGAAAAGACGGATACTGCCCCCATAGAGATCCGAATCCGTGATCAAGTGATCCCCCGGTCGGAATATTTCCATCAGCGCCGTAATTGCCGCCATGCCCGAAGCAAATGCCAGGGCGTCTACACCGCCCTCAAGCGATGCCACCACTTTTTCCACCTGCTGTCTGGTGGGATTTTGCAGATGGCTGTAATCAAAGCCCGTGCTCTGCCCCACAGCGGGATGGGCAAAGGTGGCCGTCTGATAAATAGGAAAGCTGATGGCTCCTGTGCTGTCTTTCTCAAAGTCCCTCCCATTTCCATAAATACATTTTGTGGCAAATCCGGTTCCCATCTATATCATCCTCTCTTTTTGGCGTTTTCTCCCGAAATCCCTATTCGCTTTTCTGTGATTTCGGGCTGTATTTTTTCAAAATCTCGATATATTCCCCGGCCAATGTACTAAGCGGCATATTTTTTCGTTTGATATACCCTATCGTCATCCGATCCTTTGTATCCAGAGGCACAGAGACATAGTTCCCACCGTTTAACTCCTCGCAGATAATTCCGGAGCAGAGCGTATAGCCGTTCATTCCCACCATCAGATTCAGCATGGTCGCCCGGTCATCCGCTTTGATGATCTGCTTATAATCCAGGGTGCTCAGCACTTCCTCCGCAAAGTAAAAGGAATTCTGCGCTCCCTGCTCAAAGGAGAGGCAGGGATAATCCTCCAGCTGTTCAAAGCGGATCAGATCCCTGTCCGCCAGAGGGTGGCTTTTGCTCAGATATACGGAGATACCGCAGTCAAACAGCGGGATAAATTCCAGGTCATTTCCCGCAAAGATCTTTCTCAGTGCCTTTTCATTAAATTCATTTAAGTAAAGTACCCCAAGCTCGCTTCGGGAATCTCTCACATTTTCTATCACCTCATACGTCTTGGTCTCATGTACCGCGAGTTCAAATTCACTCATGGAAAATTTATTTCCCAGCTCTATAAAAGCCTCCACCGCAAAGGAATAATGCTGCATGGAGACGCTGAACTTCTTTCTGGTCTGTTTCTGCTCGATATACCGCTCCGCGATCAGCGTATTCAGTTCCACCATCTGTCTGGCATAGCTTAAAAATTCCTCTCCCTCGGCGGTGAGCAGGATCCCCCGGTTGGTGCGCAAAAACAATTCCATATGGATCTCCTCCTCCAGATCCCTGATCGCGCCGGACAGGGCAGGCTGAGACACAAAAAGCTGGGCTGCCGCTTTGTTCATGGATTTTGTTTCCGCGATCTTGACCGCATAGGTTAGCTGCGTCAAAGTCATAGTATCCGTATCCTCCATTGTTTGCTTTTGCCATATGCAATGACTGTATTGTACCCTGTTGATCCGATTCTGGCTAATACATATCTCTTGCAATCTGTTATAAGAAAATCTTATATCAAGGTGCTGCCGCACTCATTCCGTATCATACCCTTCCAAAAAGGTATGCTTCTCCCCATTTTTCTTATAGGCAACCACTGTGTCCAGATTCACATTTTCCACGCTCTTAAATATGTTTCCTTCCACATATGGATTGCTCTGCTTTAATGTCCGGATCAGTTCTTTTATTTCCATCCGCTTGGAACGGTTTTCCTCATGATTACAGGTGCTGCAGGTATCGGTAAACTTGCAGGCACACTGTATAAAATGGAGTCCGTTGTAATCTCTCCACGCCTTGATCGCCTCCTCCCTGACCAGATACAGGGGACGTATCAGTTCCATGCCCTCAAAATTCGTACTGTGAAGCTTCGGCATCATTGTCTGTACCTGCGCGCCGTAAAGCATACCCATGAGAATGGTTTCAATCACATCATCATAATGATGTCCCAGCGCGATCTTATTGCATCCCAGCTCCTTTGCAAAATGATACAGATGCCCTCGCCTCATTCTGGCACATAAATAACATGGGGATTTTTCCACATGATACACCGAATCAAAAATGTCCGATTCAAAGACAGAAATCGGAATATTCAGATTCCGTGCGTTTTCTTCGATGATCCTTCGGTTTGCCGCGCTGTAGCCCGGATCCATCACCAGAAACTTTACCTCAAAATCAAATTTATTATGTAGCTTCAGTTCCTGAAAACATTTTGCCATAAGCATGGAATCTTTTCCCCCGGAAATACATACCGCTATCGCATCTCCCGGTTTTACCAGTTCATAGGTCGTAACCGCTTTTGTGAACTTAGACCAGATTGTTTTTTTGAATTTTTTGCGCAGGCTCTGCTCTACCTCCTCTGCCTTATCCTGTTTCTGCGCTTCCCTTATCCTGTCCATAAGCCACGCATTATATCCGCCGTCAAGACTTTGCGCATCCAGTCCCTTTTCCCTTAGCCTTTCCGCCACCTCATTACTGACTATACCTCTGCTGCAGCAGATAATCAGTTTTTTTGAAGCATCTGTTTTTTCACTGTTTTCAATCTCCTCGGGCCGTATTGCAACAGCTCCCTCTATCGCTCCATGCTCAATCTCTATCTGACTGCGGATATCTATCATCTGATAGGTGCTTTCATCCATCCTTTTGATTTCTTCCACTGAAATACCCATATCAATTCTTCCTCATTTCTTCTCTGCACAAATCTTTTACGACTTCGCCCGCAAGGATCAATCCCGCCACAGACGGCACAAAGGCCACGCTGCCCGGAATATCCCTTCGTTCTGTACACTTATGTTTTGCCCCGGGCGGACAAATACAGTTTGTCCTGCAGCTGATAGACATATCCGTAAGCGGTCTTATCGGTTTTTCTTCGGAATATACAACCTTTAACTTCCTTACGCCCCGTTTTTTCAATTCCCTCCGCATGACCTTTGCCAACGGGCACATTTTTGTCTTATATATGTCAGAAACCTTAAACTGGCTGCCATCCAATTTGTTTCCGGCGCCCATGCTGCTGATAATAGGCACATTTTTCTCCTGCGCCTTTATAACAAGTTCAATTTTAGCAGTAACCGTGTCTACCGCATCGACAATATAATCATACTCATGAAAAGGAAATTCATCTGCGTTTTCGGGCAGGAAGAAACACTTATGTACGATTACCTGCGCATCCGGATTGATCTCAAGTATCCGGTCTTTCATCACTTCCGCCTTGTATTTTCCTACTGTTTTTCGTGTGGCAATAATCTGCCGGTTCAGATTTGTCAGGCAGACCTTATCATCATCAATCAAATCAAATGCCCCGACTCCGCTTCGCACAAGCGCTTCACAGACATATCCCCCTACCCCTCCGATTCCAAAAACCGCAACTCTTGAACCGGATAATTTCTCCATCGCTTCTTTTCCAAGCAATAATTCCGTTCTTGAAAACTGTGTCAACATCTGTGCTTCTCCATATCGTACTGTTATTTCTTATATTGAAAACAGCGGATGTTATACACCCGCATGTCATTTTTATTTCCTACCAATTTAATAGGTTTCATTATACAAATAAGATGGAGTTTTGTCAAATAGTTTTCCTATTTATTCAACCGTTTCGATTGCCGCCACAATATTCATTTTTGCTATCGAGCGCAGGGGGATAGCTGTTGCCATCAGGCAGGCCGCGACAGAAACAAGGGCCGCTTCGCCAATCGTGAAAATCGGGACGGGGACAAGCTGCAAACGGCCGGTATCCGCCGCGTTTACAAATACGGCGCAGATATATCCTGCCATCCCACCGATGACAGACGCAAAAATGCCATAGTATGCACCTTCCCAGAGGCTGTCGGCACCTCCCGATGGTAGTATACAACATAATTCTCAATTTTTTCTCAAGGCTGTCAGACATTTTTCAAAACTTCGCGTCCTGCCGGCGGATGTGATATATGGACAATAGAAAAAGGGAAAGCCAGAGACACGGCTTTCCCCGAAATAATATTTCTCCCCAGCATAGATGGGGTAGGCTTTTCATTTATCCCCGTCCCGTTCACTATTATCGTTATGTTTCTCTCAAAATCAGAAGGCTCTAAAAACAAAGGAGAAAACAATTTCTCACTCAAAGCCCATTTTTCTCTTTTTGTTTCTTCCCATTTGCATTAGATTACTTTTCCGCATTCTCTCCAATGCTTTCCTGACGTCCGATACGGTTATCTCCTGAAGCTGACGCTTTTTAACCTCCCCGGCAGGTATCTTTATTATCCGGGCTGCAGCAAAGACCATAGCGTTCTCCAAGAGACTTCTTGCTTCTCTTCCGTTTCCAAAATTCCGATCGGTTATTCGCTCTTTGAAGTATGCCAATATCTCAGGATCTGCTCTGCGGTTCAGGATAAAGCTCTGATTTTTCGCCTGAAGATGGACAATTTCAACCATCTGCTCCGGGGTATATGAGTCAAAATAAATCGTGGAATTAATACGGCTCTTCAATCCCGGATTAGAATCTATGAAGGTTTTCATAAGATTATCGCCAGGCTCTACACTGATGCCGCCGTATCCGGCAAACATAACCAATTTTTCAGCACCGTAATTCTCAATCTGCGTTATTATTTCAGCTACCGCCTCCTGGCTAAAGCTGTCTCCTGATTCTCCGGAGCATTGCGATGTTAACGAATAAGCCTCATCTATCATGATGATATCATTATCCGCAAAAATCTGACGCACCTTCGGCGCTGTATGGCCCACATAGAGCCCCTTTAGATCCGCCCCATTTACGCAGATAAATCGATTGCCCGGCAAAAGATGGGCCTCAGACATCATAGTTCCCATAAGTTTTGCAACTGTTGTTTTTGCGGTTCCGGGGGCTCCGATCAATAAATGCACATTGTGGTATCCCCCTTTGGTCAAACCAAAGCTCTCTCTTCGTTTCTGATATCTCTGGACTTCCACGATCTCACGAACCTGCTGCTTTACATTTTCCATACCAAATAGCTGCTCTTCCAACTTTGTCGAGCTGTTCTTTTCCGTTTCAGAGCCTGCTCCGATCTTTGCAAATCGACTAAGGATATCAAAATCCTTTTCTGTCACCGTTTCAATCACATTCCCCTGTACCTGCATATATTTAAGAATCTGACCCATAAGCTCTGATTTATTCGGATTTCTCATTCTCAATATACGGGATACGATCTTTTCCGTAGGAAATTCCTGTGAAAGCGTCAACCCTTTCCTTGCTATCCAGTTTTCAAACTGAATTGTCCTATATTGGATAAGCTTTTCCCTCTTTTCTTTATCCTCATAAAACAGGTCTACGACGGCAGCGGCCTCCTCAAGTACCATCCTCACAAACTCTCCGTCTTCACATTCTTCACTTGCGTCATCGAATACCCCTTCGCCTGACGTGTCATCAATAAAAAGGTTTCTTATCTCAACAATATAAACATGCCTATTTTTTTGAAAGTACCTCCCTGCATGATCATTAAAATTCATATACTGGCTCCCAAACCCCTCAGATCTGCACATAATACAGATCGATTCCCGGTTACAGTCAGTCCAATACGGATCTTTCTGACCTGCATATCCATTCCCCTGCATATGAAATGAACGATCCTGAAAGATACTAAAATTATCCATTCCCGCAAAATTTCTGATTTCATTCATTTCTACTATCGGAACTCGCGATGGACTTTCTTCCCATAATTTGCTTTCCTCTTCATATTCATCTATGAATTCCTCATCATACTCCTCATCTTCCTCATACGTTTCAAGATCAGCCGACTCAGAAAGACCATCATCAGCCTCTTCACCGAACCTATCATGCCTATGATCCATTCTATTATATGCCGCTGCAAGATAGCATACAGCCATAAGACCTGCTTCTTCGCTATTTGTGCGTATAACTACTGTCCGACATGCCGGTTTCTTCATCTGCTCATGAAGCCCCTGAAATATCACCTCTCCGGTTTTCAAATCATCCTCTATCATTTTCATGCTCAGATCAGAGGGTATTGACAGATAGCGAACCCTCTCCTTTTTCCTCGTTCCCAGATACCCGGTATGCACATCAGGCATCAAAAGATTCAGCTTTCTCATTGCTGATCACCTCCTCGCTGATGCCATAATACAATGTAAAAAAAATAAAAGCCGGACATTTCTGTCCGACTTACAAAAAATCCTTAATTACCTTATTTCCGGCAACTTCTCCACAGATGCCATTAATCCTTCCTTTACATCAAAAACCAGGCGGTCCGGAGAAACAACGGTAACAATCGAATGTTGCAGCAAACAAAATCCGCGTACATTTTCGTACTGGGCTTTTGGCAGTCTTATGCTCACATAATGCTGTACGCCGCCGTTAATATCCTTTTCATTGGAAGGATGATCCAACACTGGCGGCAGGATTCGCAGATCCATACCAAAATAATCGATCACCACTCCTATTGCATTAGCCTTACATTCAATTACAGCTTCACATAGATCCTCTTCTCCAAATATAGCCATAAGGGGATAGACCGACGTATATCGCTCTGCCTGAAATTCTTCCCTGCCATGCACCCTTTTTACAAATGGCCTTAAGGAATCCGGGAGCGGCTCCCTCTTCCTGTTCTTTGCAGCATCATCTTCCGCCGCAGCGGGCTGCACGGACACAATCCTGTCTATCCGAAAGTGCGAGATATTCGTATGTCCGCGATGAGTCGCCAGGAGATAATATTCGCCATCGTTCCAGATCATGGCATACGGATTCAGGTGATAGGGTCTACTTTCATTTTTCGCAAGCAGCGCAGGATGCAGATATCTTTTGGGATCCGCTCCATAAAACCCATATATCACATCCACCTGATATTTCTCACGAATCGCATCGTACAAGGTGTTTACAATCTTCAGTACCTGCTCTGATAATTGTTTTTGCACAGGGTGTGGTTTTTCAGGAAGCGGGTTGGGATCCTGTATATACTTTTCACCATAGCAAAGCGTTTTCTCCCTCGCGATCAGGTATTCTTTTTCCTTTACAGAGAGATACCTGTTGCTGGTAATGGTTCCACACACCATATCTACATCGCTTCTGTCAAGCAGAGGCTTGAAATAATAACGATTCTGAATATGCTTAACGCCCTTCTCACGATTTGATATCTCGATCATGATTCCGCCAAGGGAAAGCTGAAGATGCTTTTCCAAAACCGAATCGTCTATTTTATTTTGAAGGTCCACAAGACGCTGTAATTTTCTAAGAACAGTTTTCTCCGAGTGTTCAAGCCCCGTTATCTCCGACAATCTATCACTTATCAATGCCGCCGACATCGGATGTTCCTCAGAAGCTTCTTCCTTCAATATCCTGATCAGCAAAGGAATCTCTAGCATTTTCAGGAAGGAGAGATCTTCGGTATAATCTTCATAATCCGCAGGAACGGATCTTTTGCCGCCAGTATCCATACAACATCTTCCTCTAATAAATCATCCGCTTTATCCGGCTATTTCCTTAAGCTTTTTCAGAACCTTCACCATCGCGTATGTGTCCAATCCACAGTATTTCAGCAGATTTTCTCTCATTTGCGCTATTTCTTCCTGTGTATGATTTGCCATATCGGCAAAAGCGGCTGAAGCTTCGAACCCATTATGCACTCCCTCCAGATTATGGTAATCCAATTCCGGATCATCCGGCCATAAGGCGGGTAATACATATTTAATAGAATAGGACCCCTGCATTGCTTTACTGTAGTAATACTGTTTCTGAAACGGAACCATCAGATCGTGCATGTTATCATGTATATCCATAAGCTGGCCGGATAGATCCGGAAACTCTTCCGCCAAATGCTTAAGAACTGTTTTTTCAAATGACATATTATATGCCGCAGAGCATACGCCCATCGGAATATCTTTAACCGGTTGTTCCGCTAATGCCCGTCTGGGATCCTCTTCCTCCTTTGCCAAAAATGCAAAATGCTCGAGCTTTCCATCTTCATATTCAACGTGTAAGGAATACTGAAAAGGTATCTGCTCGTAAGGGTGACAACCAATAAATTCAGGCACTGCCTGTTGAAAGGTTTCAAAATCCAAATGGTAAATCGGATAAGATAATGTGGACAAAAATTTTTTTATCGCGTCAATGTCTTGCAGCATCCTCTCCCAGTTCAGGATGATGCCTTTCCAGCCACAACATCTTTAGGCACTGCAAACCCTTACAGTATTTTGACTTTGACAATTCATATTCCATCTGCGGCATCCTGCTTATACATTCAAATTCCTGGTAATTCTTATTGCTTCCAGATCTTTTACCTTTTCATCGGGATCGAGTTCATCAAAAGCCATTAGATCCTTATGTATCCGCTTTACGTCATCCCGATTTTTACCGTTTTCAGGAATCCCAAATGTATAATAATTCAGGAACATAAACCTGCACCATCTTATATGTTCCAGCTCCGCCTGTTCCTCTTCACTCACTTTACCCTTTAAATCGCACAACACTTCACCAAAATCAGATGCGGAAACATTAGACGCCTTAAGAAATCCGGATAAAGCATTCCAATTTTTTTCAGTCCCATAAAGATTTGCATAATGATCATTTAATGCGATCGCCTTGCGGATCAATCCTCCTCTTCTGATGTTTTCGTCTGTAAAGACTACTTCTTCCCTTCCAAAAGGTTTCATATTCCCATAGGAAAAATAGGAGGCAATGTCTCCCTCATGTGGAGAATAATAATATAATTCAGATTCTCCAGCCTTTACCGCTATCGTCTGCAGTGTTTCAGGATCGGGAATATCCGAAATAATAACAATATCTGCTTTAGATATCACATCCCAGATATTAGAATCGACACTGTCATAATAAAGCAGTTCATCATCATTCATGAGTTTTAACTCATCATGCCTGATACGGAATATATTATTATCAGCAATGACATGATATCTGATTTTCTGATTGCGTGAAAATAAATTAAGCTGTAATCCTGTGGAAATGATATCACCTGAAAGTGGGTTCCCTCCCCATACCACTAAATCAAAGTTATCTTTTCCTTTATTCCATAGAGATATCTCTTTCCAAAGAATTCTGGCAATAGAGCTATTTATATCGAAAACGGTAATATCTCCGGCCAAATTCAGGAAACACCCTTCAATATCCTTTATTCCAATATAAACTTTTTTCTTTAAAAGATCACTCCTATGCTCTTCATAAAATTGCAGGTTCTTTTGATCGCTAGAAAACATAATGATATGTTCTTGCGCATAACTCCTGAACTTGTCTCCCGGATAAATCGCACTTACCGCTTTACCGAAACTGATAGAGTTATCACCATCAGAATATACCGAAACACTATCTTTCTTTCCCAATAGGCAAATCCTATTCCTGAGAGACTGCCATACACTCTGAATGGCACAAATGATCGCCGTAGCAGTCACCAGCGGACCCAGCCATCTGGCTATTTCAATGTATAAATTATATGCATCGGAAATAGGGTTCGTAAAGTATAGCGCAAAAGCAGCATATAGCGCATTTGAAAACATTTCCCCTGATATAATATATCCTGTTGTACCTATCACCAGCGGTAAAAGAACCAATCCTGGCAGCAATTTCTTTATCATGTCCTGATTCACTTCTTTTCTTCTGATAATCCGACAAAGCGTTTCCAAACTATAGTGAATCCATCAATGTCTTAATGGCCGTACCGTCCTTTGTCTTCCAATAGGCCGGTCCGTTTAAAGTCTCTATCCTGGATACAATATTTTTCTTCTTACGGTAAAGGTTGATCGCATCTATTCCCGCCTGAGAAGACGTTCTATAAAAACCAATCTTTTCCCCCTTTGCATTGTAATATGGCCGACGCTCATCATCCAGCAATAACATATAGCATTCGTTCTCCTGCGGATCGTATTCCGCAATCGCATAGTGGCGCATGCCGTCATACTCCATAGTGAACTCCGTTCCGTTTTGGATCTTGCCGGTGTTATACAGATCAGTAAAACTCACGATCTTTCTCTGAAGATTGGATTTAGGGGTTCTTCCGAATTTCTTTTCATCAAGCGACAAAAAGATCTCATCCAATATCCTCTGATAATGCGTATATACAACGCAGGATAATTTAGAATCTTTACAATAATCGCTGCTCTGCTCCACGTCATCAAAGATCTCATTCAGCACTTCTGAATGTCTGTCATATATTTCATTACACAGTTGCGTGTTTACCAGGGCCATAGGGGAGCCGTGCACCGGCTCGCGCAGATTGTTCGCATACTGCTCCAGCAAATACCTCCCATCCTTGTTTAATTGAGGATGTTCAATGCATTTTGCTATCACATAATCATAGAATTCCTGATATGTAATCTGCGTATAGCTTTCATCATATGGCTTTTGCTTTGGATCAGGAGTTATAAACAAGCAGATGACCTTTTGTCCGCCTTTACGGTGTTTCTCGACATAATCCCTGTAATCACTGGTCTGCCCCACATCCGTTCCGTTCATGTTCTCCCTGGCTCTGACCTTATTCTCTATCACAAGGATCAGTTCATCATTCTCCCCGTACACGTCTATCGAACGTTTTTTCCCATCAGCGGTAGAAAAAGTCCACTCTGTCTCAAAATGCATGGTATCCAGATTCATCTCAAAAACGGTTTTCAAAGACAAATCTTTTGTTTCACTCTTTATCATATAGAGAGAAAGCAGCCTGACCAGAGGATAATGCCCCAGACAGAGGCTTGAATTGGGGTCAAACAGCCATTTCATGAAAGAACTATGCCAATGTTCCGTGTGCGTCTGTCCGACGATCGTAAACACATTTGTTTTTTCCTGAAAATATTTTAGTTGCTGGAACTGTCTGCTTGCTATCAATTCCTCTGCCTGTTCTATATTCAAGTTTATTCCTCATTTCATTATTAATTTATCAGTTCTCCCAATCCCTGTTTTCCGCCCTTATTCCCACTGCTCATGCCCTTTATCAGCTCCCAGGCATCCAAAACGCTTTTATTGTCTTTCGTGACAAACCCTTTCTCTTCGGATTTGTATTTCTGCAGGACTTCACCGATGGTCATATTCCCATCCAGCGCTTCAAATATCTTATTGATATCATCACCCAGCAGCCCGCTTTTTACTCTGCCATCTTCAGCAAAATAATTTGAAGGCATGGCCTCCCTTTTCAGTGCTTTTCTGGCATTGGAAGTCCATGTATAATAGCTTGCGCCAATTTGGGGTTGCTCCTGGTTCAGTGTCTGCGATATGACATAAGTGCAGTAGTTGTATCTGTCCCGATCTATAACAGCCTTATCTGTTCCCGGATTCTTGTCGCAGCCTCTGAGCAAAGAAGCCATCAAATAATCGAATAACTGTTTTTTGCACTTATTCCTTACTTCTCTCAGGGAATAAACAAAATCCATATTTTTAAAATATCCCTGAAACTCCTTTAAAGTAGTCTTTTCAGAGATGGAGACTTCCCCTTGACTTGTATATGTATTCTCATTGTTTACTAAATCCGGTTTCTTCTTTTTTTGATTTTCTTTTCTTTCTGTGTCAGCTATAACTCTATACGAATCATATGATACTTCATATGATTTGCCTTCAGGCATTAGATTTTCACGTGATTCCAATTCTTTACCGCTGGCACTTGTTCCCTCAATCAATTTTGCTGCTGTTGTTATGGGGAGATGTTCAATGTCGCATAGAAGAATCCCCTCTTCTGTGATTTTATCTTTATACTTTTCCCAAATCTTTTTGGGCGTCCATTTTTCATGATACCTCAACTTACTTCCCCTTAATACCGTATAGCTTCCCTCATTCATGCGGTAAAAAGCATCATACGCGCTTCCTCTTCCTTTGATATGGTAGATAGATCCATCTGATACAATTTTAATCGTACCTTGTTTCCCATCACTTGGCACAGGCCGTACAAAATCCTGCTCTGAAACAACTCTGCCTCCCTGAACCTCATTTAAGACAGTCTTTTCAGAAATAGGGGTTTTTATAGGTCGCGGCGTTACCGAAATTTTTCGAGGTTCACTAAAGACCTCTTCTCCGCACGCATCGCGTATGCTATGAACAATGTTTTCCAGATTACCCCCTCTTCGATATTCATTATCATTTTGTTTGATATATCCTAAGAGCGCCCCTACCATATTGCTACAGAGTTTCTTTGTGAACGTCCCTGTTCCATCCTTCACATGTTGATTATAAGACGATGTAATGTCACTAGAAAATATGTTATGATTCACAGCTGTTTCAAATACTCTGTCAAATAACTTTTTTTCTTCGTTTGCATGGTTATTACGTATGCCATCTGCATCAAACGGCTGTCCCAATCCTGTATCGTTCTTGTCGTTAATTTTACTGAGCGTACCCAGATTAACCGGAACAACTTTTTTTTGAATAAACTCGCCATCATCATTTATGGCTTGGCTATACATCAACTCCAGTAAAGTAGCGTAACTGGTAGCATATTTGTCATCTATGAACGCAATAACTCCCCTGCACTTCGAATCTTCCATATTTTTCGGAAATTGTTCAGTCCACAGTTCCGCATGTATATCAAAGCTTCCATCATAATATATGTTCAGTCCATATTCTGTCGCAAGACGATACACTGCATCTGCAAGCACCGTTTCCCAGTCATCACTCTTATAGCTGATAAATACATAAGACTTATCTCCTTCGCTGTCGCATATCAAACTTTTAAGTTCTTGCACATGCGGGTCATTGTTTCTTCTTTCTTTTTCTGCATCTGTCATGACTTTTCCCTCCTATAATCTGTATATTCTGAGCCCGCCAAACATCTCATGCATAACCCGCATACATCCCATCGCGTCTGCATCCTTGTCCTGCGTCGCCTTATCTAATTTTTGTAATTCTGTTCCGCCGCTTCATCCGATGCCTGAAACCCTGAGAAGCCCGGTTCTCATCGGTAAATTCCTCAACCTGTTCAAAATCAACCTCTTTGTCATTATGGAGGCATCCGCTTTTTTACTCTCCTTTCCTTTTGTGGTATAGTTTTTCAAAATAAGTAAAATGATACGTATCTTCTTTACCGGAAACGGTAAAGGAAAAAACCTTGTTATAATAATCCGGCATATTCTCATACATCTGTATATCCAAAACAAATTCCAAATCATGAGGATCCGCAGGATCATAACAAGTCCCCGAATTCAATATCTTTAATTCAACCGGGAACTTATCCTCCCATAAATCTATTTCATTTCCCCCAATGATCAAAAACAGATGGTCGCATATTTTTTTTCTCATTTCCTCATTTTCATAGTACTCCCTCATAGAAGCAGCACCATAATCCCAATGCAGTGTTCCTTCTGCTTTTCTCATTTCAAAATTAAAATCAATCGTGCGAAATCCATTCCCTATAATAAGTGAATAGCTATGCTCACCATTACAACGAACAGAACATTTTCCAATCTCATGTTGATTAAAGATTTCGCAATTATTTACCAAGTCGTATCTTAAATTCAACTGATTGTCCATAGAAAATCCTCCTATAATCTGTATATTCTAAGGCCTCCAAACACCTTAAGCATAACCAGCATACATTCCATCGGGTCCGTATCCTTGTCCTGCGTCGCCTTATCTAATCTTTCGTAATTCTGTTCCGCCGCTTCATCCGATACCTGAAACCCTGAGAAGCCCGGTATCATGTCCCAATGTCTTCGTTCAAAATCGCGCCTGGATTTTTCAGGCGTCCCATAGGTCCATCCCATATCATAATGTTCCTGAAGCCACCTGTGATGCTCCGCCTTGCCTATTTTAACAAGCTCCTCATCGGTAAATTCCTCAACCTGTTCAAAATCAACCTCCTTGTCATTATAGAAGCACCCGATCATGTTCATGTATTTTGCAAATGATTTCGCCTGATTAATATTTGATAATTTATATTCCAGCGAAAGATTCTTGAAACCGTCTACAAATTCATCCACAATCCTGCTATCGCTGAGGTACTGTTCTTCCTGTCCGGCCAGCTTTGCTCTTTTCCAGCCGTCATTACTCCAGCGCCCGTTTAGTATTATGGCAAAGTCGTATAAATTAATAAAATTACTATCGGACAGATAACTACGATTTCCTGCGTGAATGTGTTCAGCCAATCCGGTCTCTACATGCAAACGGATTTCGGTTAAATCCACGATCCTTTCTATATCGTTCTGAAAGCCTGAAACGCCGTTCCTTCTGATATACATTCCGGAATACGCTTTCAACCCCGGTGATTTCTCCTGCCCGGGATTTTGAAGCCACTCGATATATTCGTCTTTAAAACGATCTATCTTAGCCATCTCTCTTTCATCAAACAGATAGATCGCTTTAATATCGTTTCCGTGGAATTCAAATGTACATCCCATAGGATGCAATTCTTTTTTCGAGTTTCTTCCATAGGCAATTCTGTCCCAACACTGCAGCTCATCACAAAGCATAAGCATATATGCCAGCGGATGTAATGCGGCCTTGAGCGGTTTATTTCCTTTATCCTTATAATGGGCTATACAGAATTTGTAGAGACTGTTATGCATTAAGATGGCAGTCAATGCGTCCAGGTGTTCAGCCTGTATTTCAATATCCATCTCCTCAAACAACTTCCTGAACAGGAGAGTGGAACTGAAATACGCATGATCCAGAAAATGGTTAAATTTATTGGGCTGTGTCGGTTTTTCTATAAGGAATGTCCTCATCTGTTCCTCGGAAAATCCGTACTCTTCTCCCATTTTTTCGCTCAAAATATAGGCAAACAACTCATTTGTCGTATCGAATTTTTTCCCGGGATAAATCTTTGACAGCGCGGCCTTGACCTTATCATTTATTTTGATAAAACTCTCCAGATCATGATATGCCATAAATGGCCGGTTCTTTCTTGTGTCCCCCTCAACCTCAAAATAAGCGCATACCTGTTCAAAGGGCAGTTCAAACGGATACCCGATATCATGGAACAATGAACTCAATCCCCAATATTGCAAAAAATGGGCCGCGGCATCTTTTTCATCGTCTATCCTGTAATATTCCTTGTACGCTTTTCTAAATATCCCATTTGACTTATAAATTGCCATTCCAAGAATAAAAACGTAAACAGAATGGGAATAGTGATCTCTATGCTTCATAAGAAGCCCGCTACCGTTCGCTTCATACTCGGAAAGCAGCTCTATCATCCTTCTGGTCTTCCGGTAGTCTCCGACAAACATCTCAAGATAGCAGAAATATACATCAAAAGCATCTTCTTTTTTCCCCGATTTCAGGAAGCGGTCCACAGCATTTTCAAGGCATAACCTATCTATATCCTTTTCCATATTAAACGGTATCTGGTTTGCTTTAAGGCTGGTGCCATCAAAATCAAGATTGTCGCTCAATATGGAGGTCGCCTTCTTTTTATCGAACCGAAGTCCCTCGCAGTATTCCCTGATAAATGAAAGTGCGGCGCCTTCAAGCGAATATGGCGCGTAGTCGTGCTTCTTGATCAAATCATTATTCAGCATTGTGTAGCTCATGGTCATCCCCCCTTCATCGCCCATATAGTATATTGTATTCATTTTATCATATGCCAGCCTAAATTGCACGCATTTTGTGACTACTGCGCTGAGGAAATTGCCAATACATTGTAAATAAAAAAACCGATGGCGCCTCGTGAAAAGGTCTCATCGGTTTCGTTGTTTTGAATGTGTTTCCTTTGGTTTGACCGTAAATTGGTCGCAAGTCCTGCGGAACTACATGAGCAAGTTTCCTTTTATCATCTTCCAGTACCGCACTTCATCAAATTATCCCTCAATGCCTGTTTCCTGATCCAGGCCATCCTTTCTGTCTGACAGTCCTTTGGACAGCCACGCAGGCATTTCACAGATTATCCAATTTCCTCATAATCCGCATCGTCCTTTGCATACTCCCCATGGAATGCAGCACACATGAGCTGTACCCCCACACGGAATCCATACGAAAAATTCTCATAATGTCTCCTTTTCACAAACTCTGATCTCTAAAACCTCTAAGCTCTGTTTTTGCCAATGACTTCTATAATAACAATTCTGATTTTGTATCGTCAGTCCTTGAGATCATCCGTAAAAATACCCGTAATGGTACGCCCATCATACCACAAAAAAGGCACTCCGCCGATATGGTGGAGTACCTTTTTTCTTATAAACATCATTATTCGGACAGCAAAATCTTGTTCATTGCTTCAATCTCATTTCTGATCCCATTAAAATGCAAATCAAGCTGTGATTCCACAAATTCTTGCTTCACCCTTGTAATAAAGCGTATATCAGTGAACAGCCTTATAATAGTGACAAGCAAACCACCAACATCTAATATTTTTGGATTCTTAGTAATAGCTGCTGCAATAATATTGCTGACACTTGCAATAGTGTTAGAGTATAGAATAATCTTTCTCGTCCTAACTTCGTACAGTTTTGGATCATCAATTGCATCATCATAGAAAAGGCGATGAACCATCGATATGAGGGTGTTGATCACAATTGATATTCCTATTTCTGTGCCAACGCTCGCAGTATCAATTCCGTAGCTACACAGCCTTTCTGCAAATTCTGGTGATTTAACAGAAACTCCCGGGAGCGGAAGGCTTTTTTTTGTGTTAACATCGGATTTTAGATGAATTGCTTCTCTAATAACTGCTGAGCCAACAGCAATTTTACCATCCCATCCTTCATTTATCAGACGTTCCTTACAAGCAATAAATACTTTTAATGTATCGGCCAACGCATAAATTGTATTGCCTTTTCCAGGGATGTTTTTAATATGAACGGATTGAAAATCATATCGTGTGAGCGTATTAGTGAGTATATTAGCAGTTCCAAATACCCAGCCCAATAAAGGGTCATGTCCTAATGTCACGGTTCTATGACAACCACCCTTCAGGAATCCTGCAACAGTTTTATGGTTGCTATATCCTTGTGCATCAAAAGGAACCCGGCTTATCAAAATCTTGTCGGTATCTGCGTGATACCATCCCGGCTCAACATTGCCTTTGCGTCCCTTCTCATCTGAGGGACTTGCTCCGGCTCTCATATTTTTTATCCACGGATCAAGCACATACTGACGGACACATTGAAGAGCAGTTGCAACGACAAAAAATGCCCAGTCAGCTTTTCTAAGTCCTGTACGACGAGAAAACTCATTATTAATGGAATCTAAATGCCTCATGGCATCTTTATATTCTTCTTGCGTTAATATGTCATCAACAGTAACCTTATCTGGGTATGCAATTCTTGCAGTCTCAACTATTTCATGCCAATCTGAAGCAACAAATTCGCTAACTACAGGCTTAGGTGCCATAACAATTTGAGAAGGAACAGCGACAGAGGAATCAATACTTAATTTCTTCTCAATCTCAGCAATATATTTATCGGTTTTAGAAATGCCTTCCTCAGCAGCAGCATTCAGGGCTCTCGCCTGATCTAAGGCATTTTGACAATTATCCTGATTCATTTTCAAGACTTTTTTGATGTCCTGATCGTTTCCAGAAAATGGCACATTACTCACCCCACATTCAATTAGCGGCAAGTGCCGCTTTAACATCCTTATACGCAGATAGTACACCTATCAGATATTTCAAGCGTTCAATCTCTGCATCTTTTTTATAGGAATTCTCCTGTAAGGCCTGAACTTCCCTTATTAATGCAGATATTTGACTATTCTGCTGACTGATAGCTTCCTGATAGAGACATTCCCTTTTTTGCTTTTGTTTAGAAGCAATTGCACTGCCAATGATTCCACCAATAAGAATTCCAATGCCAGCACCGATCAACGTGCCGACAATCGGAACAACAGAACCAGCAGTAGCTCCAGTAGCAGCTCCTTCAACAGCAAATGCACTTCCGCCAACCAAACCCATAATTGTTCCGCCATTTGCAGCGGTTCCGATCCCAGCAGCGGTTCCGATCCCAGCGGCGGTTCCGATTCCAGCGGCTCCGATTCCAGCAGCGGTTCCAAGTCCAGCGGTTCCAGCAACAATTCCTAACACAGTAGTACCATGCTTGAGATAGTAGTCAGAATACTTCTGAATAATCTGCCGTACATCACGGTTTTGAATATCAGAGATAATTCTGGACTTATTATAATTTGCCATATCAACTTCCTTTAGGATTGCTTCCAGCGTATCTAATGTAACTTTCTTTGCCATGTCATTACCCTCCATTTTCAAAATCGGCAAATAGCGCAACACTATTCAAATTAATAATACCATATTTCAAAAAAACTGCCAATATACATCAAAACGTTCCAACTCAAGAACTTGTAGTTTCCTAATATCATCCGCAGCAAACTGATGATACATATAGCAAGCTTCTCCGTTTTAGGGAACAGGCAGTTGATATAATCCAGCACCTACCTTCCACAGATTATCCAATTTTCTCATAATCCGCATCGTCCCCTGCATACTCCCCAAGGAATGCGGCACACATGAGCTGTACCCCCATACGGAATCCATACGAAAAATTCTCATACGCATCCTGGGCTTCATATTTTGCGACGGCCTCCTTCCACTCATTGAACTGCTCTTTGTCCTTTTCATTCAGGTATTCTGCAAACTTCTCCCAGCCTTTCTCCACTTCCCTCGTCAGTAAACGGTACTTCGGATTGTGTGGAATGATCTTTTCACTGGGATTCAGCATGCCTTTATAAAGATCACTCAAAATACTCATAACGCCTCCATATATTCAGAAATCCGTTCATCCTGTAAATCGAAAAAACGCACGCAGCCATGGAAAATGGCAAGCATCAGCTTACCATTCCCATTCCTTTTACGGATACGGGATCAGTATATTTCGCATCCAGCGTATCCAGGTTGACGCAGGCAAGCCTTCCGCAGTACCCCGGCTCATCATCCGGCAGCCCTGCGCCACAGTCAATCCCGATCCAAAAAGATCTCCCGCTGTCTCCGCCAAACGCGGCCACCGAACATTCCATGAAATCATCGATAAAATCGCCCGTAATGGTATGCCCGAATAAAATGGTCCTGCCGTCAACATCAGGCAGATATTTCAGGGTATCCCTGTCCCATACCGCATACTCTAACGCGTCTGCCTGGTCTGTATGATACTTATCGTATAGACATACAGGGGCAGCATGTACTAACTTAAACTTTCCTTTTTCTGTCTCCACATCGTATTCCAGCGGAAGGTTCTGTAACCAAGCTTTGATCTGCCCCTGTTTCCCGGCGCTCAACCTGTTCCATGCCTGATAGGTACGTTTCGCGCCATTATAAAACCAGATGCTCCTATACTCCAGCTTCTTATACGCCCGATAACTGGTATCCTCTTTGCGCGGAAATCCTAATGCCCTCATCATCATCCATTCATGATTTCCAAGGACCACCCTCGCATTAGGCATGTTCATCAGGATCATCATGATCTCAATGCCATGTGGATGACGGTCAATCATATCGCCCAGGACATACAGTTCATCACTATCCTTCAGGCCGATCTTTCCCAGGATTTCATTGAAAAGCTTCAGGTTTCCATGAATGTCAGAAATTACATACTTCATAAAATTATCATTCTCCCTTCTATATACGGTATTTCCTGTATTGGCAGTTTCAGTCGAACATACCCTCCTTTCTATAAATAAGGATACACGAAACGGTTTTTGAAATGTTCACCTTACAGCATACTTTTTCAAAAACTAAAAAAAGATGATTCCCGAAAGGGTGCTACAGAAGAAATTACTTGTATAATATTTCTGACTTTGCTATAGTGAAGTGGGAACTTCATAGGGAGAAAGGGAGAACATTTATGACGAATTTAAAGATTAAATCGGGCTTGTTTACATCATCCAATTACACATTGGACATAGAAAAGAAATTATCCCAGACATCAAACATCGATGAAGCTTTAGAAAATCAACCACAGCTTCCTACCCTTCCCGCTCACCTAAACAGACTTCTTTATGAGAAAGATATGACCATTGCGGCTGTGAACAAAGAAGCACAGCTCGATCAAAAATATATTTATCAAATTTTCGATGGACGGAAAAAAGCCTCGCGGGATAAACTCATTGCGATCGCATACGGCCTTCACCTCTCGGCTGAGGAAACCCAGACCCTGCTGAAGATCTCCAAAAATCAACCATTATATGCGAAAGATATGCGTGACTCCATTATTTTATGGAGCTTAATGCATGGAAAAAATCTGCGTGAGACCAATGATCTGCTGTATAAACACGGATTCGAAACTCTTGGTTCTTTGAAATAATTCATTTTAAAAGGGACATCACCGAATGGCAATGTCCCCTTTCCTTTGCAAACAGGAACTATTTTTTACGAAAGATCCCTATGATCTCCCGTCCAAAACCCATTTCTGCAAGCAAACGATAAATCTCTACTGTCCTTTCCATAGAAATCTCATGAAGTAAATTCCCTAACCGGACAGAAGTCTGATGCGCTGCCTTTCCTGCCTCGGGTCGCTCGTAATAATTCGTCAAAGGATTCAAAAGATTAAAGTCTACAAAGGTATCTGCATAAAAATCCAGACATACAAACCCGTGATCCTCCAACAGACGTATCATTCCTTCTCTATTAAAATATCCTGTATGATCTGGATCATCCAGCCAATACTCCTGTTTGAGTTCACCACTTCGCATCAACATTTGCTGGAGATACGAATAATTATTCGCCACCTTGATCACCAAAATGGACTGTTCTGCCATCACCTGTTTTACTGTCTCTAAAGAAACCCCGGCATCAGGCACCATATCCAACACCCTGTCCATATTTACCACATCGAAAGAGATACCCTCCCGTGCCATCCGGGGAAGCAGCTTATGAAGGTCACCCTGTTCAAAATAATGAAGCATATCCGGATGGAAATGAGAAAGGGCATAAGAACCAAAATCAATTCCTTTTACTTTCACTCCCCTGTCATGGAAAAATTGAAGCAAAAAACCTTCCCCACAGCCAATATCAAGCAGCGAATACCCTTCCTTCAATGCGCCTGTTACAGCAAGATTCTGTTCTATCACATAGGCCCTTTCCTCAAGCATATTCCGGATGGATAACAATTCCTCTGGAGGATATTCCTTTGCATAAGTTGCTCCTGCATAATCCTGGAAATAGCTTTCCTCAAAATTTTTTCCACGTTCTTCTGCTGTATTTTGCTTTCTTAACTCATAATAGCCATATTGGTTTAAAAAAACTTTTTCGAATATGTCCTTCATTTCCCAATCCTTTGGTTTTTTGACAGGTTCAAATCTCATCGTCATTTTCCTCCTCTGTGCACATACTGTCAAAAAGGAATAGGAAAGGCAGATATGGCCCCATCCTATCCTTACTCCTATATCATCCAACACCCAATACATATCCTCTCATATCCTGCAATATATTTTATTCTGCAAACCCCATTCTGTCAATATAAATACTCCCTGTAGATATTTTTTAATATTTCCTTACTATTTTAGAATATAAATGAGGTGATGACATGGACTATAAGAGGTTAGGTGAGCGGAGCAGGGAAGAACGTCTTCGTTTGAATCTCACACAGGCCCAGCTCGCAGAAGATGTCAATATATCGAATACTTACATGGGTGCCATTGAACGTGGCGAACGCAGCCTGACGCTCGGAACGCTCGTCAGGCTTGTCAACAGGCTCGGTGTCAGTGTCGATTACATTCTGGCAGATTCTGTCTCCGACAATGATTCCAATATTCTGAATCAGTTCCGCCAGATCATGGATGGCCAGCCATTGGAACGCAAACAAATGGCGGTCAATGTACTTCGTACCCTCTTTTCTTATTTCAAAAACGAATGTGAATAAGCAAATAAAGAAATCCCTGTACCGGCAATGGCACAGGGATTTCGACTAAAATACGGAGGCCATGGCAGATATGCTACAACCATGCATGGCTCCAAAATCAAATATGTCGGCAGCCTTTTCCGATCCAACGCTGAAAAACGGGGTTCGTCAAATACATTTTCGTTCTGTCATACCTGTTTGCGAAAAGAGTCTATGCAAACGATTAAATACAACGGCACGCATAAAAACAAAGAATATACATATCTTAATGAATACGACAGCGGAACTGCAAGCATAACAGACAGCCATAGCCCCATCGTAGGCATAACGCATATTAAGCCACTGTAATTATGTTCTGCCAAACATATACAAACAGTTCCAAGCATTATCCATACAAATATTGCCGCGCTGATGTATTTTTTAGGCTCCACCATATTTCTAAACGAAAAATTAAAAATATATTCAAAATAATCACTCATAACATAATCTACATTAGGATAGTTATAATTACAAATATATGAAACGCCTGAATTTTCAAAAATATTCCAAAATCCTATTGTTGAGAGCATATATGCCTTAACTGCTTTAACAGGATTATTTAATACAATGTGTGCATATGTCTTGAGAAATTTCCCTGAATTATTTTCCATATATTCACGATCAAAATCTCCCGAAAACTTGATATAATCAGCTACTGTAGGATCATACAATTCCCTCCATTTTTCCAAAGGCATTAAATTGTTGATTTCATCAATATCATTCTGCGTCAGTTTTCCGTCAGTAGAAATAATATAAGCAACCTGCTGCATCGGTATTCCCAAGCTCTCGGTATGACTGTTTATGTCATATCCCAGACTGTCATATACCGGTCCCTGAACAATTCCCGATACAGTCAGCATTGCTGCTGACGCTATTCCTATCTTCATTGCTATTTTTTTCCTACGCATAATAAACAAAATAAATGTAACTGTCACAAAATAAAAAGCAGCTACATAAATACCATTATTCCTCGAAAAGATGATAAATGCACTACCTATACAATACATCACAAGCTGCCAGGCCGAAATCCGTTCAGGAGAATTTCTGAACAGATAATATAAAAATACAGAAAACACAAACGTCATTATAGAAAATGGAGTGTCTTTCCACAGAGAAATACCATAGAACGGATATAGTGAAAAAACGCTAAACACAAGCAGACACAAATAAATAAAAAGTTTATTGCACCCCCAGCGATAACACTGAAACAAAAAAAATGATAAAACAAACGCACATGCAAATATCTGTACCACGGTAAAAAGATTTAATCCTGCATACTCAGTCTTTCCTGAAAATGTTCCTGCAATCCAGAACATAAATCTCCAGACCAGCGTATATAATATCGGATTGTGATTATCCAATTCATTTTTATAAAGAGCCATATTGATTGAATCTACGGTATCTGAGAAAACGCCGCCCGGAAAGTATGAAAGCAGATACGGCAGCCACATGGTCATCAAAAAAAGTACAGAAAATATAAACAGTCGATACCCCCCCCCGGATTATGTGTAAAAAACAGGCCTGCTAAAGACGCGAATATATACATTACACCTTTGAGCACTATGTATACAATAACCGCAGCTGCAATCCATATAACGCAATCAATCAAATGGAAATCCGTAATAAATACTGTATCTACCGTATCCCTATCAGCCCTGAGGTCAAACGTATGTCTTGATGCCGTAAGCATTGCCGAAAACATCATAGCAAACAAAAGCAGCCATATATTTACCCTGTGGATACAATTTTTAACTTTTTCCCTTATCATATGCCTCCCCCTTTATAAGTTGTATCTGGCGTTTACAAAAGTCAGTCAGATAACTTTTAATTCAGCACAATTTTCCTGTTATCATGAATGCCTTTTAATTATACACCCCTTTTAGATGTTGTAAATACCCCTTTTGGATATTCTTTTCTTAAAGAGGAACCTCATAAAATTCAGATGGGATTATGAAATGGACTATAAGAGGTTAGATGAACGGAACAGGGAAGAACGCCTTCGCTTGAATCTCACACAGTCTGACGCCCGTTTTCTTACTTCAAAAACGAATGTGAATAACCAAAAAAAATCCCTGCACCGGCAATGGCACAGGGATTTCAAATAGAATTAATCAATTTTCAGAGTACAGCACTCATCAGGGTAATATGCATCTTGTAAATAGCGGCTTCCATCACTCCACGGTGCGCATTGTCGGGAACAACAGCACGTCCCTTATCGCCGGCGAGTTGGTCATGAGCATCACCATCCGGTCGATCCCGTACCCGATGCCGCCCGTAGGAGGCATCCCGATCTCCAGCGCGTTCATGAAATCCTCATCGGTGGTGTTGGCTTCCTCGTCCCCCTGGGAAAGCAGGATCTCCTGCGCCCGGAAACGCTCCCGCTGGTCGATGGGATCGTTCAGTTCGGAATAGGCGTTGGCCATCTCCCAACCGTTGATGAACAGCTCAAACCTCTCCACATAGCCCGGCTTGTCCGGCTTTTTCTTGGTCAGCGGCGAGATTTCGATGGGATGATCCATGACAAAGGTGGGCTGCACCAGATGGTCTTCCACATATTCCTCAAAGAACAGGCTCAAAATATCGCCCTTCTTATGCCTGTCCTCAAACTCGATGTGATGTTCCTTCGCTATGGCTTTCGCCTCTTCGTCCGAATGGATCTGGTCGAAGTCCACGCCCGTATACTGCTTCACCGCGTCCACCATAGTGACGCGCGCAAAAGGCGGTTCCAGATCGATCACCTTGTCGCCATAGGGAAGCTGCAGGGTGCCCAATACCTCTTTTGCCACATAGCGGTACAGGTTCTCCGTCAGATCCATCATGCCGTGGTAGTCGGTATAGGCCTGGTACAACTCCATCAGCGTAAACTCCGGGTTATGCCGGGTATCCACGCCCTCATTGCGAAACACCCTGCCGATCTCATACACCCGCTCCATGCCGCCTACGATCAGTCGTTTCAGATATAACTCCAGCGAAATGCGCAGCTTCACGTCCTCATCCAGCGCGTTGTAATGGGTCATGAAAGGGCGCGCCGCAGCGCCGCCGGCGTTGGCCACCAGCATCGGCGTCTCCACTTCCATAAAGCCCTGCCCGTCCAGGTAACGGCGGATCGCGCTGATGATCCGGGAACGCTTGATAAACGTATCCTTGACTTCCTGATTCATGATCAGATCCACATACCGCTGCCGGTACCGCAGATCCGTATTCGTCAGTCCATGGTATTTCTCCGGCAACACCTGCAGGCTCTTGGAAAGCAGCACCACCTCAGAAGCGTGAACGGAAATCTCGCCGGTCTTGGTCTTGAACACTTCTCCCCGTACACCCAGGATATCTCCCACATCGTATTTCTTAAAATCCGTATAGGATTCTTCCCCGATATTATCCCGGGCCACATAGACCTGGATGCTGCCCTGCAGATCCTGCACGTTGCAGAAAGAAGCCTTGCCCATGACGCGCTTGAACATCATCCGGCCCGCAACGGCAACCGTCTGTCCCTCCATGCTGTCGTAGTTTTCCCTGATCTGCCCGCTATGGGCTGTCACCTCATATTTCACACGGGCAAAAGGATCTCTGCCGGCCTCCTGCAATGCCGCCAGCTTTTCCCTTCTCGCCTTCAGGATCTGGTTGAGATCCTGCGCCTGCGCCTTCCTGTTTTCTTCGCCGCCGTTCTGTGTCTCTGCCACGCTTTTATGCTCCTTTTTTCCGTCCTCAGTTGGAACGATCGATCTCCAACACCCTGTACTGTAGGACGCCTGCATGCGTCTCTACCTCTATGACGTCGCCTATCTTCGCGCCGATCAGCGCCTTGCCCACAGGGGATTCGTTGGAGATCTTCCCCTTCAGGCTGTTGGCCTCGGTAGAGCCTACGATCTTATAATCCAGTTCTTCATTATATTCCAGGTCCAGGATCCTTACCCTGCATCCGATATTGATGCGGTCCAGATCCACTTCGTCCTCTACTACCACTTCCGCATTTTTCAGGATCTTTTCCAGTTCCTCGATCCTGGTCTCGATATCCCTCTGCTCATCCTTGGCCGCATCGTACTCTGCGTTCTCGGACAGATCCCCCTGTTCTCTGGCCTCCTTGATCTTCTGGGCCACTTCCTGACGCCTGACCACCTTCAGGTGATGCAGTTCGTCCTCATATTTGCGAAGTCCCTCGTAGGTCAGAATATTCTTCTTCTCTTCCATGACGCATCCCTCTTTTATTTCCCTTTTTTACCGTCCGCATCGACGGGCAGTCTTAATCAAATCGCATTATACCTTGCTTTAAAGGCAGTGTCAAGGTAATTTCGGGCGGAGATATAGGAAATGTCCCTTCTTTTTTCCTTGAATAAACGCTGCTTTTCCGGCTGAGAAGTCAGATCCAGATAAAGGCTCCCCTCCGCCAGTTCCCGCAGCGGGGGCTTTCTGCGAAAACGCAGATCCACTACGGCCGTCCTCCTGCCGTCCGTTTCCGGAACGCGCGGGGTCACGCAGGCCACCAGGCCGCTCTGCCCATACAGCCATTCGTAAAAAGGCTGCGTTTCCTCTTCTTTGCCGCCCACCAGATACAGGCCGTTCAAGTCGAAAAAACAATCTTCCAAAAACGGCTCCTGCCACCATCTTACCCAATTCCAGTCCTCTGCATCCAGAAGCATCACCAAAATTTCCTTGAAGGGCTGGCGGCGCAGCAGGGCCGCGGCCAGTCCCGGTTCAGGCAGTGGGCTGGTATAACCGGGAAAAAAAGGTGTCAGTTCCGGCGACAACCAAAAAGTCTCCCCTTCCGGTACGGCGCGCGCCACATAGCGCCGCAGCTTTTCCGCCGCCGTTCTGGGTCGGCGGGCGTTTCCTTTCCGTCCGTTCTCCTCCGTTTGCGGATCCCCCAAAAGCCAGGCTGGAGGAATGACGTGGAGTCTGACCCGTGCGCCTAGCCACAAAAACTGCTGCATCCGGGGCTGCTCTTTTTTCCTTCTCTGTCCCTGTCCCGCAGTTTCCTGATCCAAAAAGCCCGGCATAAAATAATAGATCGTTTCCATGCTACAATTTATGCGCGTTACAAATGTTTCATACGTCGGGCAAAAGCAGTTCCCTCATTCCCTGTTCCAACTGCTCCAGGGTTTCCATTTCGTTGATCCGGCTGCGCATCCGGGAAGAATGGGGCAGCCCCGCCGTATACCAGGCCATATGCTTACGCATCTCCCGCACCGCCGCGCGCTCCCCTTTACAGTCTGCCTCCATCCGCGCATGGCGCAGGATCGTTTCATACCGTTCTCTGAGATCCGGCGCGCCGGGCGGGTTTTTCCCCTCCAGCGCTGCAGAGATCTCCCGAAAGATCCAGGGATTTCCCTGGGCGGCCCTGCCTACCAGGATCCCGTCGCAGCCGGTCTGCGCCAACATCCTTTTCGCGCTTTCCGCATCCGTCACGTCACCGTTTCCCAGTACCGGGATATGCACCGCCGCTTTCACGCGGGCGATGATATCCCAGTCCGCTTTTCCGCTGTAATACTGCTCCCTGGTGCGTCCGTGGACCGCTATCGCCGCCGCGCCGGACTCCTGTGCGATCCGGGCGATCTCCACCGCATTGGCATGGGCTTCGTCAAATCCTTTGCGGATCTTCACGGTGACCGGCTTTTGAATGGCCCGGACTGTCTTTTCGATGATCCTGCCTGCCAAAAGTGGGTTTTTCATGAGGGCGCTTCCTTCCCCGTTATTGACTACTTTGGGAACCGGACACCCCATATTCAGATCCAGTACGGAAAACGGCCTCTCTTCGATCCGCTTTGCCATTTCGCTGATGATATCGGGATCGGAGCCAAACAGTTGAAGGGATACCGGGCCTTCGTCGGGATGGATCTCCAACAGCGTTTCCGTATTCTTATTTCCGTAAAAAATGGCTTTGGCGCTGACCATTTCCGTGCAGACCATACCGGCTCCCTGCTCATGGCAGAGCAAACGAAATGGCAGGTCGCTAACGCCTGCCATGGGAGCCAGGATCACCGGACTGCACAAACTCACGCCGCCGATCATAAGTTGGCTCATTTCTATACTTTCCTGTTCTTTTCATATAAAATCCGCAAGCCGTCCAGAGTAAGGGAACTGTCGTATACATCGATGGCGTCCGTCTCATCGGCAATGATCCGCCCCAGGCCCCCGGTAGCCACGACTTTCAGATTCTCATATCCGGTCTCTTTCTTCACCTGCCGGATGATGTATTCCGTCTGTCCGATCTGTCCGTATACCAGCCCCGCCTGCATACTGGATACCGTCTCCCTGGCCAGGATACTGTCCGGCTTTCTGATCTCGATCTCCGGCAGCTTTGCCGTGTCCTCCCAAAGCGCCTTTGCGGAAATGCGGATGCCCGGCGCAGTAATCCCTACGCCGAATCTGCCGTCCTCCGTTACCAGATCATAGGTGGTAGCCGTACCGAAATCCAGCACCAAAACGGGGCCGCCGTACTTCTCATAGGCCGCCACCACATCCACTATGCGATCCGGGCCGATCTCCTTGGGATTTTCCGCCGTGATCCGGATCCCTGTCCTGATCCCCGCGCTGACCACCAGCGGCTCGATCTGCAGATAGCGACGGATCGCTCCGGTCAGGGAATGCATAACGTTAGGCACCACGCTTGCGATGATGGAACCGTTGATCTTGGACGGCTCCACCCGGTTTTCGCGCAGCAGTTCCCGGATGCCGATCCCGTATTCATCCGAAGTCCTGGGCGTTTTGGCCATCATGCGGAAGGTGGTCATCAGCCGTTTTCCCGCAAACACGCCAAATGTGATGTTGGTATTTCCCACGTCGATCGCAAGTATCATGATCTTCTCCCCTTCCTGCGCCCCTTACAAAAGACCGGAAACGTCTTCCCGCAAGATGAACACCCTGTAATAGAGGCTTAATGATTCCAGCATTTCCTGCCTGTTGCGGCGGATCTCATTGATCAGAAGCCCGCTGGAAATTTCATCGTACAGGATGTCATCCTCTGCCGCATTGGTTTCAAAGGACAGTGCTCCGTCCGGCTCAAACACGATGGTAAAAACGCCGCCCACTTCCGCCGTAAAAAGGACGCAGATAATGTGCAGTTCATCCTGTATGGACTGCGGGATCCCTTTGAATTTTTCATTGAAATAGTATTTCTTCTCGTAAGCGTTGGCTCCGCAGAGTACGACGCGCTCTCCATCCCCGGAACGTTCAGCCATTTTCCCTCCAAGCTGCCTGCGCAATATGTACCGTCAGGCTTCCCTCTCTTTCCAGCCCAGGGTCGCCGCCATCACTGCCTTGATCGTATGCATACGGTTTTCCGCCTCGTCAAAGACCACGGAAGCATCGGACTCGAACACTTCATCCGTCACTTCCATCTCGCTGATCCCGAAGCGTTCCCCGATCTCCTTGCCGATCTTGGTGTTTAAATCATGAAAAGAAGGCAGGCAGTGCATAAAAATTGCATTCCCCGCATTCTCCATCACGCTGCGGTTTACCTGATAGGGCATCAGATCCTCGATCCGTTCCCGCCACACTTCGTCCGGCTCTCCCATCGAAACCCAGACGTCCGTACAAATCACGTCCGCTCCCCTGGTGCCGGAAGCCACGTCCTCCGTCAGCGTAATGCTCCCGCCGGTCTGCTGCGCGATCTGTCTGCACTGCGCCACCAGATCCGGCGCCGGGAAATATTTTGCCGGCGCGCAGGCGGTGAAATGCATCCCCATCTTGGCGCATACCACCATATAGGAATTGCCCATATTGTAACGCGCGTCGCCCATATACACCAGCTTCACTCCCCGGATCCTTCCAAGGTGTTCCTGGATCGTCAGAAGGTCTGCCAGCATCTGCGTAGGGTGAAATTCGTTGGTCAGGCCGTTCCAGACAGGAACCCCGGCATATCTGGCCAGTTCTTCCACGATTTCCTGCCCATAGCCGCGATATTCAATGCCCTCATACATCCGGCCCAGCACCCTGGCCGTGTCCCGGATGCTCTCTTTCTTCCCGATCTGAGAGCTGGAAGGATCCAGATAGGTGCTTCCCATGCCCAGATCGTTGGCCGCCACTTCAAAGGAACTTCTCGTCCTGGTGCTGGTCTTTTCAAAGATCAGCGCCACGTTTTTCCCTCTCAGCGTATCCATCAAAATCCCCGCTTTTTTCATCGCCTTCAACTTCGCCGCCAATTCGAGCAGATAAGCGATCTCCTCTGGCGTATAGTCCAGCAGCTTTAAAAAATGGCGTCCTGTCAGATCCATTTTCTTCCTCCTCCTTAACCAACAAAAGAAAGCACGCCCAGCGAACTTTCTTTTGCCCTGTCAAAACGTTTTATTCTGTTTGCGCCTGCGGTCACTTCTCCGTCAGAAGCTCCTTCGCGCTGGCCAGCACGCCCGCCATGCTCTGAATCTCGGACGGAATGATGAGCTTG